>PJUD01000035.1_pt1 | contig 224216 bp, 184 predicted proteins | sample 1512341 | NCBI WGS metagenome assembly PJUD01 (sample SAMN08177675, study PRJNA422409) | Feces metagenome, whole genome shotgun sequencing project. | isolation source: Chicken feces (3) enriched on wood chips: beechwood xylan treatment | host: Gallus gallus | place: USA: Madison | collected...
CTTGTGGATGCGAGGTTAAACAAATAAAACCTCTAGTTCTTGGTTGTATAATCATCTTGATTAATTTTCTTACTACTTGTTTTATTGATTAGGCAAAATAAGGAATTTTAAATGAGAAAATCGCCATAAAAATCAATTACTTTTTGTTTCATTTCGAAATGAACATGCATTTGCTTACTTTCACAGAAGCAAATAAACATACGTCCTATTTATTTATGCCATTCCAATTTACAACAAAAAAAAGTAAACGTACAGCACTTTTCTTAGGTATCCTTGCGGCCTTTTTCTTCGCCAGCACCTTTGTGCTCAACCGTATTATGGCTGTATCAGGTGGCAGCTGGCAGTGGACGGCTGCGCTCCGTTTTATCTGGATGCTGCCGGTATTATTCATTATAGTCTGTTTGAGAGGCAATCTGTCTGGCCTTTTGAATGAAATAAAAGCCAATGTCGGAAAATGGCTACTTTGGAGTACGGTAGGTTTCGGACTATTCTATGCTACCCTGACATTTGGAGCAAGTTATGGCCCCTCCTGGCTGGTTGCAAGCACCTTCGAATTTACGATTATTGCCGGTATGTTTATAGGCCCCTTACTGGAAAAGAAAGGGCAACGAAGGGCCATATCCAAAGGGTCGCTTCTCTTTTCGCTTATAATATTTATAGGCATTCTTCTCATGCAGATTACCGAAGCCCAGCGTACTTCTCTGCGTTCAATATTACTCGGAAGCATTCCAGTATTGGTCGGAGCCATAGCCTATCCTCTGGGCAACCGCCAAATGATGAACATAACAGGCAACAGGCTGGATGCTTTCCAGCGCACACTGGGCATGACGCTCTGTAGTATGCCCTTTTGGATTATATTGAGTTCTTTTGCATATGTTGAAAGTGGCTGGCCGACGAATCAGCAACTTTTTCAGACAGCCATGGTTGCCCTATTCTCAGGTATTGTTGCCACCTTGCTATTTTTCACCGCTACAGATATGGTGCATACCGACCACAAGGCGCTTGCCGCCGTCGAGGCAACGCAGGCCGCGGAAGTAATTTTTACCCTTTGTGGGGAGATTATCCTGCTACATGCCGCATTCCCCAATATATATTCCTGCGCAGGTATTGTTCTGGTAGTCGCCGGAATGATTCTCCATAGCCGGTCAGGCTGAAGCTGCCAAGTGTGTGCCGACGGATCATTTGTCGAAGGAAAGTGTCTTGCTGATCTTACCGAGGTTCAAACTATTTGCCATCGCAGAAAATATAGCGTAATACGTGCCTTTGCGAGCATAGAGATCCTCATGCTTGCCCTGCTCAACGACCCGCCCCCTCTCCATCACTACAATCATATTCGAATCGATAATTTGCGATATGCTATGTGAAACAATGATGACCGTACGGTCCCTTTTAATGGCATCCAGACTGTTTTTGATCTGTTCAGTAGCAATAGCATCCAGATTAGCCGTAGGTTCGTCCAAGAAGATAATGGGAGGATTTTTCAAAAACAGGCGCGCAATGGCAATACGCTGCTGCTGTCCCCCCGATAGTAGCTGAGCATCCGACTCATATCCTTTTGGTAATTCCATAATCTGTTGATGAATATAGGCTTTCTTGGCTGCCTCGACAATTTCTTCTTTTGAACTCCCTATTTTACCGTAGGCGATGTTCTCGTATATCGTCCCTTTAAAGATATGATTACGTTGTAGTACCATGCCGACATGTTCGCGCAGATATGCCGTGTCATAATCGGCCAGGTCCACGCCGTCCAGAATTATCTGTCCGCGCGAAGGCTCATAAAATTTGTCCAGCAGATTGATCACTGTACTCTTACCCGCTCCACTGAGGCCTACCAAAGCCGTAATTTCGTTGTGCCGTATCGAAAAATTCACATTTTTCAAAGCCAATGTACCATTGGGATATGCAAAAGATACATTTTTCAATTCCAGATTCCCCTTAATGCGTACTGGACGGTAAGTGCCTCTCGATTCGATCTGTTCATCCGCTTCCAAAATCTCAAAAAAGGATTCAGAGTAGATCAGCGCATCGTTTACTTCGTCATAAATGCGGTGCAATTGCCGAATCGGTGCCGACACGTTATTAAACAGCATAATATGAAACATGATCGCGCCAATACTCATCTGTGCTGACAATACCAGATAGGCTGTCAATACGATAATGATGACTACTGCAATTTGTTCGACAAAATTTTTGATGCTATCATATAGGAAACTCGTTTTACGGGTCTGCATCTGATTTTCCGTCATTTCAAACTGAATCTTTTCGTGCCGGGCAGCCTCTTCAGGTTCGCGGACAAACGACTTGATAACCAAAATAGAATCAATCAAACTAATGATACGATTGTTTTTTGATTCACGGTAGTTTCGCATCTGCCGCCTAAAACCCGAAAGTTTTGTTGCCTGTGACTGGCTGATGTAAAGATATAACGGGATCACCGCCAGCCCCACTAGACCGACATAGACATTGGCATAAAACATGCAAGCCAACGCAATGATCGCATTGGCAAATAGCGGTAGAATATCAATAAAGAAATTTTGGACCAAGCGGGTCAATGAACTAATGCCCGCATCGATTCGCGTCGCCAGCTTTCCGCTTTCGTTGTCCGAAGAGGTATAAAATGCAAGTTTATAGCTCAGGACGCGGCTGACAATCGCCTGTGAAAAATCCCGCGCAATATAAATCCGTAATTTCTCGCCATAAAATTTCTGTCCAAACTGCACTAAGGCATAGACTACCTCTTTAAGCATCAGCACGAAACTGATGATTCCGACAATATACAGCCCTTTGGACAATGGTTCCTTGGCGATCATCAGCGTGTTGATCGAATCCACTGTGTAGCGGAGAATAAATGCATTGATCTGTGCGGCAAATGACCCAACGACAGTCAACAGTAGGGTGTAAATGATCAATCTGCGGTACGGACGGGCAAAAGGAATTATTTTTTTAAACAGCTGTAGAATAGTCATGAAACACCGGCGATTATAAAAGTGAAACAAATAAAGCCCACACTTGGTTTAAAGGTAAATAGAAATTATAGAATTTTATGGGCCGTAAGGCACAATAAGCAAAATCCTTCAAGCCTTCACAAGCACTGACGCGCCAAACACAGTCAGAGGGTTCTTATCCCGTAGAGCTCACTTGGCACGCCGAAGGCTAAGGAAAGAGTATAAAAAAAATGGAACCGCAGAAAAAAGGCCGTATCAAAAATTTCTGACACGGCCAAGTCCTGATGATATCGGAGGCAAGGTTATCCAAAAATACGATTAAGCACCTTAGCAAGCAGCAGCCCGCCCTTCAACAAACATTGCTCCATAACATCCTTGTTCTGGTAAACATAGGAGTACGATAAGTTAGCATTACTGGCTACATCCGCATAAATTTTCTCAGCAAGCTGGTTAGACTCGTACAGCCAGTTGGACAGTTCTCCCGCCGCAAGCTCTTTGTTCTCCTCTTTGCTTCTGACGTCAAGCACCGTCGCGTATTCCGTATAGCTGTATTTCTCATTGTCCACCAAATCGCTATCCCAAACACGATGGATATTCGATTTCTTTCCGAACCAGCTTACTTCAATTTTATTTCCGCCCTGATCTTCTGCCCTACTGACATGCATGGGCTGATGTGCATCCCCTAAAATATGGATCAGGAAGTAGAGATTCTGTTTTTGCTGTTCCATGGAGATTGTTTTATCTGCGAAAGATTTCTCCAAACGGATAGCTGTCTTATACAAATTTTCATCTGCAGAATTATCCAAGCCCAACTGGAACTCGGCCCAGGGCAAGTTTGCATTTAAATTGATAAAATGAGAATTGCCAAGCTTTTTAAATTCTGGCCGTGGGTCTGATTTAATGAAATCGCCCCAATTCGCCCAATAAGCCAATTTCTGCTGTCCAATGATTTTTCCAATCTTCTTCTTTGCTTTTTTATTCAAATGGCGTTCAGCTATTTCGGCCACGACACGGTGCCCGATCGTCCCCCAGGCGAATACCGATGAAAGCTGAAAACACAACACGAGAGCAAGCATCCCCTTAATCATTTTTTTCATTGTTCTATCTATTATAATTATTTGAAAATATTGAAAGCATATTTTGCGTCCGACCAAAATTCATCCAGCGCAATAATTCTCGATTTAAAAAATGAGATCAGTGTGCCCCATTCTGATTCATCGAAAATACTGTGTCCTTCCAGTACCGTGTAAATCTGACATACCGGTCTGCCATATTCATCATGGCCATCCATTTCCCATGTCCATTCTTCTCCGAGAATCGCGTGGAGCACAGCCTTGAATTGCATAAATTGCTCCGCCATCAAAGCACGGATTCCAGCATCAGGCTGTGACCAGCTGATCGCAATCTTCGCCTCGTTTTTGTCAGCATCCATTCTGAAGTACAAGTGCTTAATTCCGGTTTTGTAGTTAACCCAGTTCACTTTCTCCCTGTCCGCTGACGGGTGCAAAACCATAAATTGGCCAAACTTAGTCCAGAATAGTTGTTTTATCTGCTTTACTTCCTCTCTAGAGTACACATTTCTATTTTTAAGTCACAAAATTAAGAAAATAGCTTGGGATGCTTAAACCATAACGCTATTTAAATTGTTGTTTTACCAACAAAGGATAAAAAAAATGAACTTAGATAAGAAAAAGTCTTTACTCTTGCTTGGTGCGGTGGCGCTTGGCACTGTGGCCTACAATGCATTGAAACCCGTCGTATCACGTCCTGATGTCGTCGAGCCTTTTAACCTCGAAAAATATCTCGGAAAATGGTATGAGATAGCCCGTCTTGACTTCCGATGGGAAAGAGGCCTCAGTCAGGTTACGGCCGAATACAGTAAAAATAAGGACGGAAGCATCCGTGTCAATAATCAAGGGTATTCCGAAGAAAAAGAACGCTGGAAGCAATCTCTCGGCAAAGCAAAGTTTGTCAATGGGCCACAGAAAGGTGCCCTGAAGGTATCTTTCTTCGGCCCATTTTATAGCGGATATAACATTGTCAGAATAACTCCAGATTACAAATACGCTCTTATTTTCGGCGACAACCTCGATTATATGTGGATTTTAGGAAGAGATACCGAAATCCCGGATAAGATCAAAAATGAATTCTTAACGTATGCATTGCAATGCGGATACGAAACCGGTAAGCTTGTGTGGACAAAACATTGATGTCTGGACAAAACGCTAGTCAAAAATTGGAGCAATCACCTGATAATTCAATGTCGGATCCCCGGCCACAACCTCAGCAATCTCGTGGAGGTCCTTTTGGCTAATGCGGTTTCTGACACCGGCATTGTATAAATTTGCCAGAAATAAAGCCGCCTCATGTTTATCTTCGGGCAACAAAATCGAACTGCCGACATAAAAGTTGAGAACAGATACAGCATAATCGCCGAATATGTGGAAACCAAATTCGCCACTCTTCTGTAATGAATGGCGCATCATTTTCTCAAAATCAGAACGCAGTGTTTCTTTTATAGCATCTTTCATCAATAAAACTCGTTATAAAACCTTTCGGCCAAAATGTGTTCAGACTGCAGGGCGACGTATTTCCAGACCTTGTGACGAACAACCAAACAGAGCAAAAATGCAAAAAAAATCCCAAACAAAGCAGTTTCAACGCTTTGTTTGGGATTGCTTATTCAAAAAGAACGGTATTAGAGCGCTTCAGCGTGCTGGGTTACATCAAGGCCCAGCTCTTCCTCCGTTTCCTCAACACGTAAAGGCGAAATGAGATCCGTCACCTTCAGAAGGATCAAAGACCCTACAAAGGCAAAGAAGGACACAGCAAATAGCGCTACCGTGTGAACGATAAACAGCTTTGTTTCACCAAAGAATAGACCATTGTCAGCTACAATCGGATTGACATTGTGATGCGCAAACACCCCAGTCAGTATCATACCGACCATCCCCCCTACACCATGACATGGAAACACATCCAGTGTATCATCTATGCTGGTTTTACTGCGCAAATAGACAACCAGGTTGCTGACCAGCGCGGCAATTAAACCAATGACCATCGCATGCGGTATACTAACAAAACCAGCTGCCGGTGTAATGGCAACAAGTCCAACGACAGCGCCAATACATGCGCCCATTGCGGATGGTTTTTTGCCTCGGATGATATCCACAAATATCCAGGCCATGGCCGCCATCGCTGAAGCCGTCGTCGTCGTCGCAAAGGCATAAGCTGCCAGACTATTGGCTCCTCCTGCTGACCCTGCATTGAATCCAAACCAGCCAAACCACAATAATGCTGTGCCCAGAATAACATAGGTAATACGCGCCGGATTATGCGTTTGCGTCTTACGCCCTTTTAAATAGATAGCCGCAGCCAACGCTGCCCAACCCGCGGACATATGGACTACAGTGCCCCCGGCAAAATCAAGTACGCCAAATTTTGCCAATATACCTTCTGGATGCCAGGTCGCATGTGCTAGCGGCATATATATAAAAATTCCGAATAGAATAATAAATAACATATATGAATTGAAACGAATCCGTTCAGCAAAAGCACCGGTAATCAGCGCAGGCGTAATAATCGCGAATTTCAGCTGGAACATAGCAAACAGCACCAACGGAATTGTTGGTAAAGCGCCCCATGCAACCTCCCCAAGCGTGCCTTTCATCATAAAAAAGGTCGCGGGATTACCGATAATACCGCCAATATCTTCACCAAACGCCAAACTGAAACCGAAAATAACCCAGAGAATAGTCATCAGACACATGCAGATAAAACTTTGCATCATGGTCGAAATAACATTCTTTTTGCTCACCATACCACCGTAAAAAAATGCCAGTCCCGGAGTCATGATCAGCACCAATGCCGACGAAGTCAGCAGCCATGCGGTATCTCCTGTATCAAACTCCACTTTCTCAAGTGCAGTCAAATCTATGGAGGGAAATAAAAGTCCTAATACACCCAAAAGTACAAGAACCAAAAGTGGAATAATTTTTTTCATTTGTTTAAACTGATTAGCTTATTAATACATCAATAAAGTTGTTAAAAAAATACAAAAACAAAACAAAAACCCTTTCTCATTTATTGTTTTGACAAATATAAACTCTTTTTATTAAAAAAATAGTATCAAAAATTATTTTTTGTTATTTTTTTTACATAATTTCACAAAAACAAATACAAAAACCACACAAAAACCCTAAAAACAGCCATTTTAAAACACAAATAAAATTAAAAACATCAAACTTAAACCAAAAAAGACATGAAAAACACCCATCTAATTCTATTTTTCTTTATATTTTCTGTAAAAACTCTAAAATCACAAGAAGACAACAAAGAAAAACCATTAGAAATATCAGGATCAGTAGATACTTACTGGAAATATGACTTCCAGAACAAACCAAACATCAATACCTATTTTACTGAAGACAACAATTCCGTGTCTATTGGAATGGTTGATCTAGCCTTAAAAAAGAGTTTCAAGAAAGCTTCTTTTGTTGGTGAACTTTCTTTTGGCCCACGCGGACAATACCGGTCCATTATGAATGGCGATGGCCAGCCCGGAGATGATAAAAACAGTTTCCATATCCAGAATCTATACGTAGGATATAATCTTACAGACAAACTCAATCTTACAGCTGGTTTTATGGGTACATTCGTGGGATTTGAAGTTATCTCTCCAACATATAATTTTCATTACTCCACCTCCTATCTATTTGGCGCCGGCCCCTTCCAGGATGCCGGATTGAAAGCGACCTATAGCTTCTCCGATAAGTTTGCGCTAATGGTCGGTATTTTTAATGACTGGAATGTCTATCAGGACATGAACGGCGTTTCTCATGTTGGTTCCCAGTTAACGTACAGACCAAACGAGAAAGGTAGCTTTTACCTCAACTTCCTGACAGGATCTTCAGCCGGCGGCAAATCAAACTATAGCTCGGGAACTCTTGTTGATTTTGTAGGCAATTACGACTTTACGTCTAAATTTTATTTAGGCCTGAATGCCACTCATTACAAAAAAAGGGATGATGGTGGCTATACCGGCGTAGCGCTTTATCCACGCTACCATTTCTCTGAGCACTTCGGACTGGGACTTCGTGAAGAGTTTTTCCAGACTCATAAAGAGGAAGCCAATGGTATTGAAAGCGCCAATATGTTGGCAACGACACTAACTGCAGAATATAATTATCACGGGTTTAAATTTATTCCGGAAGTACGGATAGACAGAAGCAACCGGGAAAAATTTATTAAAAATGATCTTTCTCCGACCAAATCTGCTGGCCAATTTTTATTAGCCTGTGTGTATAGCTTCTAAATCACACTTATCGACGTAAGTATATACCCAGCTGCTATTTGTTCAAGATAAAATAGCACATGCAGTACAGCGCATGGAGTCAGTAATACAAAAAAAGGAGCGGCATCCGGCCATCAGGAGGATACCGCTCCCTTTTTGTTGGGGCCTAAAATCGCACAACAGTCCACCGCAGGGCATTCAGCCTGTACGGCAGCACGACGTATCTTGCTGCCTGTGCAGCAAATCCAAAAACGTTATCGTACACTGACCGAAACGTGCCGGTCCAATATCCGGTCTGCTTCAGGAGCGTCTGCAGGATACTTCGCAAATTGCGAACCATATCCTTCCGCCCCGACAACCTGTTTAGCAAGTCCCGATTTATCAAGATAATCTTTTACAGCGTTGGCACGGTCCAACGACAGTTTTTTATTATATTCCTCATTGCCCGTCCTGTCGGTATACCCACCGATTTTGACATGCGCAGCGGGAAAAGACTTGAGGATGGCAACCAAATTGCGGAGCTGCACCTCGCTCTCAGGTAAAACCTTTGCGGTTCCGGTTTCAAAATTGAGATTGTCAAAATCAAACCAAGTATTCTTTAAGGAATCTTCACCTAGGGCCATATAATCGGATTTCAGAAACTGCACCAGACGGTCTTCGATACCACCTTTAAAAGCGGTTAACTTACTGCCATCCGGCAAATCCACATCAAGCTGCTGGCGCGCAGGCGTAGATGGATTCGTGCCGGCGACCGCTCCCGAATCAAGCTGCACCTGATTCGTGCTGGTATCTGTTGCACCATCCTTTTTGCCACCACTGCAGCCTTTGCCAAATAAAAACCATAACAAAGCCACAACGATCAAGGCAACCACGATCTTCCACCAGCCACCGCCCGAGGAATTTGCCGTCGTCATTGCCGCTTTTGCGTCATCCGACCTCGGCAGAGACAGCGGTTCCTTATGCGCGCCCAATTCTGTTGCGGGATCTATTCTGCCAGCCCCTCCAGATATACTGCCAGAATCGCCTGCTGTTGCTCCGATGTTGGAGACAGGTTCATCGGGAGCCGAAAAGACCCCACCATCAAATAACTTCCCAAATGCCCCCAGGCCCAGACCGGCCGGCACAGCAGCGGCAAACGACGCTTTATTTTCCCGCAAATGCTGGGTTATGGCGCTGGTGTCCCAATTCTGCCCTTTATTCGTCAGACTGGAAAAGACAGCAGGAAGCGACACCTGCATCAGCTGCTGTATGACCGAACCGCTAAAGCCGAGATAGCCTCCCAAGCTGCTCAATACCGTTTCGAGCCCGCCGCCCAATATAGAACTGAGCATGCCGCCCGACTCCGCGGCAGGCACTTCAGTTTCTTGCGTAGCAGACGAATTGCCACCAAAGAGATTATCGAAGTCAAATCCCGCAAAATGCTGTTTCGCACGATCTAAAATACCTGCAATACCGCCGCTTTCCGCCTGTTGACCTAGACCTAAGAACAAGGCTGGCACAACAGCGTCCACGCCCTGTTTTACCTGTTCCTTATCCTGATGCAGATGCTGACTAAGGCGGCTCAGAACCTCCTCATTAAAATAGTCCTTTGCTCCTTTTAAAAGCTGATTTTCCATAATTTTTGTTTATTGATTCAAACAATCAACAAACAAAAACTTATATTGTTCATAACCAGCGTCTAAAAGACACCCGACAGCCACTTCGGAACAACGAACTCAGCTGCCAGATGAGCCAACCGATACATTTGCCAATGTTCCTTACTTATCCACACGACCTCTTCCAGCTCTGCCTGAGGTCGAAAGACAGTCTCCATCCCCAATGTCATGGCATAAATATGCCCCTCGACCAGCGTGTCCGGCTCGTTCACAGCCTGTGTCACATGATTGCCGATGAAACGTAGCGCTGTCACCTCTACTTCCAGCCCCAGCTCTTCTTTTAACTCCCTTGTGAGTGCAGCCATGTCTGATTCACCAGCTGCAATTTTCCCGCCCGGCAGCTGGAAATAAGCCGAACTCCGCTTGCGTACCATCAACATATTGCCTGCCGGCGACAGTATCATCGCCGAACAGATCACGATCTTGTTCATATCTTTCACTTGAAGAGACAAAACTAACTTTTTACCAAAACATTTAAAAAATATGTTTTATTCTTATATTTATAAGAACAAATTAGAATATATTATCCATATATGAAGCCAGGATTAGCAACTCTTATACTTAACCTATTATTGCTGACACTGGGCTGCCAGCGGGAACACAAAAACGCAGTGCACAAAGAGCAGCCTATCAAGCATTCCAACGAAGCTCCCGTCGTCAAACAGCCAGAAAAACCTAAAATGGTCACTGCCGATGATATTATCATAAAAAAAGGTCTGCTTTACGAAAAGTACAGGCTCGAAGACACTTACCCCTATAAGGATACCATCAGGAGCTTTCAGTGGGATAAGATAAAAACACAGCTGGCTTTTGTGGAAAATTTTCAACGCCATCCTTCCCGATATGGGGTACTACAAAATTATCAGAATGAGAAGGGTGAAGCACCGACAATAAAGAACTTTAAACGTGATTCTTACAAACGGGTTTCAGACAGTTTCAACGTCGAGCGGTATCAAGCCGCACCTCTATATGATGTCACAACAGACCAACTCGTACGCTATGGACGTGACGGCTGGCTGGTGCAGGTTGTGGGTGCGGATACCCTAGCAAGAGTACCTATTGCCGGTGTATCTTTTGAGGGAAAATACACCGTCCCCAAAAGATACCTTCGCCTGATAAATGACAGTGTACAATTCAACATCATCAATATCGTCGATGTAAGCAACCAAAACATATGCACATTGGAAAAGGTAGGCAAGGAATGGCTGATACGCAGCATGAACCCGGCCACCACAGGTCGCCACAAGCCCCCTCACGCTCAAGAAACCCCAACCGGATTATTTGTCGTCCAGCAACACAAGTCCAAGATGTTCTATTTCGAAGATGGCACGCGTACCTACGGCGGTTTCGCCCCATACGCAACCCGCTTCACCGCAGGTGCCTACATCCACGGAGTTCCGGTCAATGACCCGAATGGCCGCATCATCGAATACAGTGAGAGTCTGGGAACCACGCCCAAATCCCATATGTGTGTTAGAAACGCCTCGTCACACGCCCAATTTGTCTATAAAAGGTCAAAAGATCTCTCTTCGCTCGTAATTGTTATTGATTAACACTATTTAACATTCTGTAAATCAAATATGTATTAATTTTAATATTATTTTTGTAAACATCTACACAGAAAAGGGAGGAGAATGGGAAATACGTTTATGTTTCTTTTGATGGCACTCAATACAGCCTTGTCTTCAAAAGAAGAGTTAAAAACAACAGATCAACAAACCAATATTTATCATGTCAATGTCGAACGTCAGCGAACAGAAGTAGATTCGCTATATGACGAAATGAACCTAAGCCCTGTATTAAAATATGAGGCATTCCGACAGGCAATGGAAGGCAGAAAGGAAATTCCAGCACATAATAAAGATATTATGACAGTCATCGATTTTTCCTTGGCTTCTACCGAAAAAAGGCTCGTTGTACTCGATTTAAAAAACAAAAAGGTGCTGTTCCATACCTTGGTATCGCACGGTAAGAACAGCGGCGAAAATTATGCCGTGGATTTTTCAAATCAGCAGGAATCGCTAAAAAGTTCTTTAGGCTTTTTTGTGACAGAAAATACTTATGATGGTGAAAATGGCTACTCTTTGGTATTAAATGGTCTGGAAGAAGGGATAAATGACAATGCCAAAGCACGCTACGTAGTGATGCACGGTGCAGATTACTGTAGTACAGGCACCATTGCAAGCCTTGGCAGACTGGGTAAAAGCTACGGTTGTCCGGCAGTGCCCAGAGAATATGCCGGCCCCATCATCAATACTATCAAGGACGGGACACTGTTGTTTATCTATGCAGATAACGATGAATATTTGGCCAAGAGCCGTCTGATTCATCAGCCAAACATTTTGATGGCGCATTATCAAAAGAAACAGGCAGTCCATGCAGATGAAGGATAGCATAAAAAAATCCTGATGAACGAATTCATCAGGATTTTTTTATGGCCAGCCTCATAGCACTAAATTTTCATCCCACCTCAGCGCATTAAGACTTATGTTTTTTTCTGAATTTTAACATCCAATTATAAATCGCATCATCGTGAAATAGACGTTCCACACTACCATGTGTACCACCTTTGATGACATTCAGACTAACCTCAGCATCCGGATCTGCTTTCTTTATTGCATTCATGATCTTACGCGATTCAGAAATAGGGACCGCCCGGTCAGCAGTGCCATGATGTAGCCAGATTGGCACCTGTGTTAAGTTGACTGCATACTGACTGGATCCGCCGCCACAGATAGCCACAGCCGCAGCAATTCGTTCAGGATATTTTCCCGCCACATCCATGGTGCCGTAACCTCCCATGCTCATACCGCAGACATAAATACGCTCTGGGTCAGCATTATAATGCTCAATGGCATAATCCACTATTTCGATCACCTTGTCCGGATCCCAGCCTCCTCGCGACTGGGGAGCCACAACGATACCGGGGACCTCTTGCCCCTTGTTTATAGCATAGAGAACGCCATAGCGTTTTACCCGGTCGAGATTGCTTCCCGACAAGCTCCTTCCATGAAGAAATACGAAAAGTGGCTGTTTTTCCAGATTCTCAGCTGAATTGACATTTTTCAGTAGAAATGGATACGCAGTTTCGCCCCGTATCGCCTGTATTTCCTGTGCGCCTAACGAGCTGAAAAACATAGTTAAAACGCACAAAAAGAAATAAAACTTATACATAATACTAATTTCGTCTACGATTATTTAGCTTAATTTGGAGCATTAAAAATACAATTTAATGATTTTTAGACATCGCATTTAACAACTTTTAACATTTTACCCATACCTGTTATACCATGGACAAAAGCGCAGATAGGACGTCTTCACGATGGGTTAAACTGGTCTGATATGCAAATTTTATTGCATATCAGACCAAATTTATCTTAGTTTGTATTATTGACGCTAATATCAATCGACATCATGAAAATATTGCATACCGCCGACTGGCATTTAGGGAAACGACTGGACAGCTTTTCGCGGATGGATGAGCAGATTGCAGTGATGGAAGAAATCATTCGGCTGGCTGACGAGCAGGATGCCGATCTTATTATTATCGCCGGTGATCTTTTTGACGCATTCAACCCGGGCGTTGAGGCCATTGAACTCTTCTACAGGACCATCAAAAGGCTGGCGAAAAACGGCATGCGCCCCGTCATCGCGATCGCCGGCAACCATGACTCACCTAACCTGATCGATGCCCCCGACCCTTTGGCGCGCGCATCAGGTATCATATTGATCGGACACCCACAAGCTATGGTAGCTCCGTTTACCACCGAAGGCTTTTCCGTTCTGCGCTCGGACAAGGGTTTTATTGAGCTACAGATCAACCACTTTGACTATCCTATCCGAATCATTCATACAGCATATGCCAACGAAATCCGTCTCAAGCAGTATCTGGGTGAAGACAAAGAAGTACAGTTGAATAAAGCGCTGGCAGCCAACTGGAAGCAGTTGGCAGAAACCTATTGTGATGACCAGGGTGTCAATATACTGACAGCTCACCTCTATATGAATAAATACGGCATGGCTTTACTCGAGGAGCCTGATGGCGAAAAGCCGATTAAAATAGGAAACGCCGACCTGATTTATGCGGAGTCCATCCCACCGCAGATTCAGTATACGGCCTTAGGTCATATACACGGGTATAAAAACATCGGCACGGTAGACAAGCCCGCTGTTTATGCCTCGTCTCCACTATGTTATAGCTTTTCGGAAGCGGGGCAGACCAAATACGTCGCTATGATCAATGCCGTACCAGCCACCAATGTCACGGTCGAACGCATCCCATTAACACAGGGAAAACCACTGATCCGGAAATCATTTGACGATATTGCCGAATGTGTCGGCTGGCTATCCGACAATCGGGATGCGCTGGTGGAACTCACCTTGAGATCTACAACCTTCCTGAAAGCCGAAGACCGCAGGCTGATCTATCAGACCCATCCGGGCATCGTTTATCTGATCCCTTTGGTACAAAAGGAGGAAACAAATGCCCCCGACACAAAAGAAATTCGTCTAACAGAGGATATTTCAACGCTGTTTAAGGACTACTTCAGATCAAAAAATGCCAATCAGGCACCAAACGACGACATCCTCGACCTTTTCCGCGAAATACTAAATTCTTAATTGCATGATTCCATTAAAATTAATTGTAGAAGGCTTATACTCTTACCAACAACGTCAGACCATCGATTTTAGCGAACTGTCGGAGGCTGGCCTATTTGGTATTTTTGGTGCGGTAGGTTCGGGTAAATCATCCTTACTGGAGGCTATTACCTACGGCCTGTATGGTGAGACTGAAAGACTCAATGCGCGCGACAAACGCGCGTATAATATGATGAATCTCAAATCCAACCGCTCCTATATCGAGCTTGACTTTGTCAACTTTGAAAATCGTGTATTCAAGGTCACAAGGGAATTTAAGCGCAATTCTAGAAATTTTGAGGATGTCAAGTCTCCGACAGTTATCTTATACGAACAGATCGAAGGACAATGGATCCCGCTGGAAAGCAGCAACGTCCAAGCGGTCATCGGATTGAGCTATGAAAATTTCAAACGGACAATTATAATTCCTCAGGGACAGTTTAAGGAATTCATAGAACTGGGAGCTAAAGAACGTACAGATATGATGAAAGAGATCTTCCAGCTTCACCGCTTCGATCTGCAGGATAAGGTCTCCCTTCTTTATAAAAATAATCAGTCCGAACTGGATCAGCTCAATGGTCAGTTGCTGGGATTTGAAGGTATCACCGATGAACATGTCCAGACAACACGCGCACGATTACAGGAAGAACAGCAGGCCTTTGCAGCTGCCGAGCAGCAAAATAAAGTTATTCAAGAGCAGTATCAGACCCTGAAAAGCCTAAAAGAAGACTTTCTGGAACTGGAGAGAATAAAAGATATATTTCAGGAACTTTCCATGCAACGTACAGCAAAAGAAGATTTGCGTAAACACGTGATGCGTTATGAAGCGGCGCATGCTACTTTTTTTCACCTGATTAAATCAAAAGAGAAGTTAGATCAGGAAAATCAGGAGCAATACCAGCAGCTACAGGCCGCAACGGCAAAATGGAAAGCAACGCAAACACAGACACAGGAGTTATCCGATCGACTTGCCGAACTCAGAGCTCAGTACGACCTTCTGCCGCAACGGCGCACAAGCGAACTGGACCTGGAGCTGATACTACAACTGCTGGTCTTTTCGGATGAAATTAAAACACTAAAAGAACGTGCGGAAAAAGGGCGGAGTTTTGTTCAGGAGGCCAAGCAAGAGCAGCTGCAATGGAAATCCAGGATTCAGGAGACCGAAGCCATGCTTGAACAGCTGAAAAGGTCCAGACCCCCGGTCGACGAGTTGATGGCGGTGGGTCAATGGTATACGACACAACAGAACATCCTGCAGCAGGAAGTGGAACTCACCCAGCAATATCATGAGCTGGCGACCTCAATAAGCGTCCTGCGGGAGGAACAGGAAGCGCTGCCGATCAATAGCGAAGACCTGGAAGCTGATTATCAGCGCACATTGATGGGACTCGAAACCAAAGCCAGCAAACTGCAGGACGAGAAAGCGCATTTATTACTGCAACAAAGACTAACCCAGTTTGCCTCAGACCTAGCTGATGGATTCCCTTGTCCCCTATGCGGTTCGCTTGATCACCCCGCTGTGGCTATTGGCGACGATATTACCGAAGAGCTTAACGAAAACAACCGCTTGGCTACGGAAATCAATGCACTGATCAAGCTGAAGACTGAACAAAAATTTCAGGCCGGTAAACTGCTGTTCCGTCTACAGGCTTTAGAGGAGCAATCTACGGAAATTCAGCGCAAACTGCAGCTTGTCCATAACAGCAAATCTGATCATTTGAAGCAATTTATCTGGCCGAATTATAAGAGTGAAGACTACGCTGGGTATTTAGCTAAAAAACAACAGCTTGCAGCAATAGAAAACCAGATCAGCAATGCCGAACAACTGCTTGTCAAGCAACAGCAGAACTTAGCAGACATTGAAGAAAAGCTGGAAAAATACAACAAAAAATTAAGTGAATTTGAAGTCGATGAGGCGAAAAAACAGGCACAGATCAGTCAAAATTTGGATAACTTAAAGTTGCTGTCCTGGTCAGATTACCGATCCAGAGAGCAGGCGACGGTAAAAAATGAGTATGAACAGTTAAAGGCTTCCAATTTGCGTTTAGAGCAGGATTATACAGCATTATCCAACAGATTAAACGCGGCCAATAGTGAACTTGCTGCACAAAATAGCCGTATGCTGGCGCTCAGTGACCAGCTGGCCAAAATCAATGACGAAAGGCAACAATTAGCGAATAATATCCAGCTGCTGCTTCAGAGCTCAGCTTTCGAAAGTATCGAAGAAATCAAAGCGCTACTTGCAGAAGAATTGCCCGTTCAGAAGATCAGAGCAGAACTCGAACAGTTTCAGATCCAAGTGGAGACAACGAAAGCACAAATCAGTCAGCTGGAGAAAAAGCTGGCGGACCAAGTTTATGATGACGAGTTGTTTCAGCGGCAGCAAACAGCCGCTGGGGAAGCCCTGCAACAATTGAAGTTGCTCACCGAGCAGGTTGCACGGTCCGGGCAAGAACTCCTCCAACTGGAAGCAGCTCTTGAAAAAAAGAAAATTTTGCTACAACAACAAGCAAAATTAAGCTTGCGTAATGATAATTTAAAACAGCTGTTTAATTTATTCAAGGGAGCAGGTTTCGTCCAATATGTATCTTCTATCTACCTACGACAGCTATGTGATCACGCCAACATCCGTTTTCACCGTATGACCCGCAATCAGCTCAGCCTGCAGATCAATGATAACAATGATTTTGAAATTATCGACTATCTTAATGAAGGCAAAAGCCGTAGTGTAAAAACGCTGTCCGGAGGCCAAGCCTTTCAGGTCTCCCTAAGTCTCGCTCTGGCACTGGCAGAAAGCGTACAGTCCAACACACGGGCCAGTAAAAACTTCTTTTTTATTGACGAGGGATTTGGCACCCAAGACATTGCCTCTGTCAATATTGTCTTCGAAACCTTGCTGGAGCTTCGGAGGGAAAACCGCATAGTCGGCATCATCTCCCACGTAGAAGAATTGAAAGAGCGCATCCCGATTTCACTTTCCATTGAAAAAGACGAAGAACATGGCAGCCAGATTTTCATTAATTAGTTGATCATGTAAAAGTTATTTAGTATTTTAGTTATAGAGGCAGTCTTCGATACAGTTGCCTCTATAACCAAAAAACGAAGATTATGGGCTTATTTTCAAACAATCGAAAAGGGAAAGGGTCTCATCCATTTTTTCATAAGACGAGCAAAACGGTCGTTGGCTCAGGTCCTGGTAAAGGCAATGTAGAGGGAATACGTACGCATTCGACATTATTAGTCAAACAATACGATATACTCCATATCCTTAAAGAGATTCTTATGCCGCAGAATCAGAATTAAAATTGGCCGGCGCAAAGTGACTTTAAATACATTACCCTATTACTCCGTTTATCCCCTACCTCTCTCCGGGATCGCCCATCCTTTGGCCCCCTCTTCACAGCTGCAAGCGGCAAGGTAAAGATATATAAGAGGCCATATCATGGATGTCAGCTGGAAACTTTACCCAAAGACAAAAAGAATATCAAAAAATCATTGAAATTATAAAAAAGGAAGTTTAATTTAACAATATAAAACTTTTCTATAAAAATATTGTCATACGATAACACACACAACAACCTCATAGTGATATAAACAGATGAAGTACAAACAAATAAACAACAATTCGATCAATCAGATTATGCTCATCATTATCATCCTGCTGATCTGCATATTGATATTCACCAGTTTATTCTATTATCTTCCGGGCTTTCTTGGCGCAGTGACCTTATACATTTTGTTTCGCAAAGTGAATTTTAAACTCACCGAAGAGCGCAAATGGAACAAGTCGCTGGCAAGTCTGCTACTTATCCTGCTAACGCTTATCTTTCTGGTAGGCCCGCTTTACCTACTGATCAACTATATGGTCCCCCAAGTGACCGATGTCATTAATAACAAAGATGAAATCATACAGAAATTTGATTCCATAAAGACCTATTTTAAAGACAACCCTTACCTCAGTAATATCGACCTGTCTGATTCGGCATTAATGGGTGCGCTGCAGCGTGCGGCCAAATTTATTCCAAATATCCTCAATTCGGTTGCAGAAGTAGGTGTCAACACACTGGTTGCGCTATTCGTGCTATACTTTATGTTGGTCAGCAGTAAGCAGCTTGAGCAAACTATTTACAGGGCCATTCCATTTTCTACGACCAGCAAAGCCGAACTATGGCAGGAGTTTGACATGATGGTGAAGTCAAACGCAATAGGCATTCCGATCCTGGCGATGTGTCAAGGGGTAGTCGCAGGAATTGGTTACTGGTTTTTTGGTCTGGAGAACCCTATTTTTCTTGGCATTTTGACCGCGGTATCTACCATTATCCCCATACTGGGAACTATGGTCGTGTATATTCCCGCCGCAGTATTTTTGCTGGCCAACGGTCAGTCAGGGAACGCGATCGGTCTGGCTTTGTATGGAATTATTATCATCGGAAGTATTGACAACGTACTTCGTTTTACCATATTGAAGAAGCTAGGCGATGTACACCCGCTGATCACCGTTTTTGGCGTTCTGCTGGGACTGAATCTATTTGGTATGTTGGGCTTAATATTCGGTCCCCTAATCCTATCCTGTGTCGGTGTACTACTTAAAGTATATAGCATCGAATTTGGACGGGGGACACCGGAAATCATACAGTCCACCTCCTTGACAGAACCGACCAGCCCGCCGGACATTATCGACAGCACGAAATAAACAGTGCACGCCTCTATAAGGCTATTTGCCGTAAAGATAACCAGCAAACTGTCATAACTGAAGATTGCTTACCGCTTAATTCTATTTTTTTTATAGTTTTGAGCTTCCAACGGCCAAGCTAAGAAACGGCTTTTTGCAGGAGAATACTGATGCAAGGCTGATAAAAATTAAATCCCGAAACGGATGAAAACAAAACGTAGTCTATGAACAAAAAAATAATTTTAGGATTAACCGCTGCGCTTACGGCGGGTATGCTTTATTCATGTAACAACGCGGGAAGCCAAAAGCAGGATACTGCGTCTGGTACGGCGCAGGAAAGTAGTTCGGGAGATCATGACCATACCGGACACGACCATGCAGACCATGACCATGGACAGACTTCGTCAACGCCGTCCTCGGGCCCGGCAGCGATTCTCCCTAACTTTGCTTTCTATCAGCTCCGCTCAGGCATACGGGTGACCAACGAAAATCTGGCGAAAGATAAAAACACCATATTTATCCTATTCGATCCCGGATGTAGCCATTGCCAGCATGAAGCTGCTGAACTGGAGAAAAATATCGAGCGCCTCAAAGACATCAATATCTTCTACATCTCCATGAACGATCCGGCATTGGTATTAGGCTTTTTCGACTCCTTTGCTCCAAAATTATCCAAATCGTCAAACGTCGAAGTGCTGATTGACAAAGATCAAACATTCATTCAGAGCATCCATGTGCCGTCACAGTTTCCGGCCAACTATGTTTATGGTGCTGACGGAAAATTGAAAGCACACTGGGAAGGGGAAAAAAATATTAACGAAGCAATCGCTCAGTTTCATAAATAGCCGCCATGCTCAACATCGCGATAAACGGATTTGGCCGGATAGGCAGAAACACGCTGCGCAACATTTCGCTACGGAAAGCGTCGGACCAGCTACGTGTAGTGGCTATCAACGACCTGACCGATACAGAAACCTTAGCCCATTTATTTAAATACGATTCCGTACACGGCCCTTTTTCTGGTGATGTCAGCCATGATGACAATCACATTATCGTGGACGGACAAGCCATTCTGGTCCTTAACGAAAGGGATCCGGCGCTACTTCCCTGGAAGTCCCTGAATATCGATGTCATTATCGAATCGACAGGTCATTTCACGGGTCGGGAAAAAGCGTCCCGTCACCTCGATGCAGGAGCGAAACAGGTCATCATCTCAGCCCCACCGACAGATAGGGACATTCCTACAGTTGTCCTTGGTATCAACGATCAGGAAATAGACCTCTCCGCGCCTATTCTTTCCAATGCCTCATGTACGACCAACAATGTCGCACCGCTGGTCAAAATACTAGACGACCATTGGACAATAAAAGACGGGTACATCACCACAGTTCACTCGATGACCGGAGATCAGAATCTACATGATGCTCCACATAAAGATTTACGCCGCGCGCGTGCTGCATCCGCAGCTATTATTCCGACAACCACAGGTGCGGCAAAGGCGATTACCAACGTCTTTCCACATTTACAAAACAAACTCGGAGGAGCCGGTATCCGGGTCCCGGTATTAAATGGATCGTTGACAGATTTTACCTGTACCCTGGAGAAGGAAACTAGCGTCGAAGAGATTAATAAAGCTTTTAAGACTGCTTCAGAAAATGAATTGAAGCAAGTGCTTTATTATACAGAGGATCCGATTGTTTCTGTAGATATCATCAACAATCCTTACTCCTGTATTTTTGATGCACAGCTGACTTCAATTGTCGGCGGGCTCGTAAAAGTTGTAGGCTGGTACGATAATGAATTTGGTTACTCCAACCGCTTGGTGGATTTACTGATGAAGATTGACGAAATACGATAAAAAAATCCCGTATGCCTTCATACGGGATTTTTTTAATGTCTTATACCTTACAGTTCTTTTTCTACCCCCAGACCGAAGAGTGCAAAATCATACTTCACCGGGTCATCCCTATCGAGCAGCCGCAGATTCTCAGTCAGTTCCAATGCGGTCTTCCAGTTCACCTTGTCCAGGGTGATCAGCCCAAATTTGCGGGCAACGCGTTCTACATGTACGTCACATGGACAGATCAGATCCTTCGGTGAAAGACGGTTCCACAAACCAAAATCCACACCGTTTTTGTCCTTCCGTACCATCCAGCGCAAAAACATATTGATACGCTTGACTGTAGACTTCTGTGCAGGACTGCTGATATGTTTACGCGTGCGCAGCGGATAATCAGGCAGAGAAAAGAAATAATCTTTAAAGGAGTTAAGTGCCTGTTCAAGATTAATTTCGATACTTGTCTCCTGTCCTACCAAAAAAGCGTCCTCCAGCGAGTCAAAACGGCTATAATGGGCTTTAAAGAATGCGATAAAATACAGAATGTCAGTATCATTAAACGTACGGTGCCGGAAACCGAGCAACGTTTTCAGGTCCTGCTCTTGATGATTGATCACAAAGTCGTAAGGTGCGCCGTCCATGCGTCCCACTAACTCATTGCATTTGTTGATAATGGTTTTTCGCTGGCCCCAAGCCATAATCGAAGCCAAGAAGCCCATGATTTCGATATCCTGTCTGCGGGAAAACTGATGCGGAATACATATGGGATCATTGGGGATAAAAGCAGGTTGGTTGTATTGCTCCACCTTCTTATCCAAAAAATCCTTCAGGTTAAAATCTGCTGCCATTATCGTCCTGCCTGCAATATTCCTTTACAGATATTGGCGACCAGTCCGGGCCCTTCATAAATAAATCCTGTATAAACCTGTATGAGGCTAGCGCCCGCCTCCAGTTTTTCGATGGCATCTTTGGCCGAATGGATTCCGCCGACTCCGATGATTGGAAAAGCCCTATTGGATTTGTCGCTCAAATAACGGATAACTTCCGTAGAACGCTTGGTCAGTGGCCGTCCACTAACGCCACCCGCTTCCTGCGTCAACGCTACCGGGCTTTTCAGCCCGTCCCTGGAGATTGTGGTATTGGTAGCAATTACACCTGCAATCTTTGTCTCCAACACAATTTCAACGATATCATCGAGCTGACTATCAGTTAGATCCGGCGCAATTTTAAGCAAAATAGGCTTAGGTGCAATTTTTGTGTTGTTTAACTCCTGCAAAGTGTTTAAGATGTTTTTGAGCGGCTCTTTTTCCTGTAAATCACGCAAGCCTGGAGTATTTGGAGAACTAACGTTGACAACAAAATAATCTACCTGATCAAATAGCGCATTGAAACAATAAATATAGTCGTTCACCGCTTCTTCATTTGGTGTGACCTTATTCTTCCCGATATTGCCGCCGATCAGAAGCCTCTTCCGGTCTTTCAGATTTTTTAATCTGTTGGCGGCAACGTCCGCCCCTTGGTTATTGAAGCCCATCCGGTTGATTAAGGCTTCGTCTGATACGAGGCGAAACATACGCGGTTTATCATTTCCGGGCTGGGGTTTTGGTGTTACGGTACCTATTTCGATAAAACCAAATCCTAAATTAGCCATATCCGATATATACTCAGCATTTTTATCAAAGCCAGCAGCCAAGCCTACAGGATTTTTAAACCTTAGGCCGAAAACTTCACGTTCCAGACGGGGATCTTCGACTGTGAAGAATGCGTTCAGCAGCTGCTTTGCACCCCAGATTTTTGAGAAAACATTCAACCCGCTGGTCACCTTATGATGCGCCGTTTCGGGATTCATGGTAAAGAATATAGGTTTGACTAATTTATACATAATCGCAAAGTTACTCAAACAAGAAGAAATATTCATTACTTTTGTACTTTTGCAGTTGAAATGATATCAATAAATAATTTAACGTTTGAAATAGGATCTCGTTCACTTTATGATGAGGCCAACTGGCATATCAAGCCGGGCGACAAAGTCGGTTTAATCGGGGCCAATGGAGCAGGCAAATCGACGTTATTGCGGCTGATCGTTGGACAGTACACCCCTACTTCCGGCACAATTTCCATGGCCAAAGATCTCAAGATCGGCTATCTCAATCAGGACCTATTGTCTTACCATTCTGACAAAAGCATTTTGCATGTCGCGATGGAAGCATTTGAGCGCCAGAATCAGTTACATACTGAGATCGAAGACTTACTTCGTAAGCTGGAGACCGATTATTCCGATGAAATTCTGAACAAACTAAGTGATAAACAGCTGGAATTTGAAGCCTTGGACGGATACAATCTGGAATTCAAAGCCCACGAAATACTTGCTGGTCTGGGTTTCTCGGAGGAAGAACAAAAACGCCCCCTTGCGACCTTCTCAGGAGGCTGGCGCATGCGTGTTATGCTTGCGCGAATCCTATTGCAGGCACCTGATATCCTGCTATTGGACGAGCCTACCAACCATATGGATCTGCCTTCAATCAAATGGCTTGAAAGCTACTTACAGGCATTTGACGGCGCCATCGTCATCGTGTCCCACGATAGGTATTTCCTTGACCGGATCATCAAAAAAACGGTAGAATCCCGCAAAGGAAAACTAACACTCTATTCGGGTAATTACAGCTATTATCTCGAGGAAAAGGAGCTCAGAAATGAACTGCAGGCCAATCAGTTTAAAAATCAGCAGGCCAAAATCAAGCAAGAAGAGCGGCTGATCGAACGTTTTCGCGCCAAGGCGTCCAAAGCAAAAATGGCGCAATCCCGGATCAAGGCATTGGACCGAATGGAAAGGATCGAAGATGTAGATGACGATAATCCAACAGTCAACTTTAGCTTCAAGTTTTCAAAACCCTCAGGCCGCCACGTGGTCACATTGGATAATATTTCTAAGTCCTATCCAAACCTGGAAATATTGAAAAATACGTCTGCCATTATTGAAAAAGGCGATAAAATTGCATTGATCGGGGCCAACGGAAAAGGTAAATCTACATTATTGCGCATTGTTGCTGGAACTGATGATCAGTTTGACGGAAAAGCAGAGCATGGCCATAATGTATCACAGACCTTCTTTGCGCAACACCAGCTGGAAGCATTACACCTGGAGAATTCTATCCTCGCAGAACTTCAGGCTTTTGCGCCAAAACATACTGAAACCGAATTGCGGTCCATTTTAGGTTGTTTCCTGTTCACCGGTGACGATGTCTTCAAGAAGATCAAAGTTTTATCCGGAGGAGAGAAATCCCGGGTTGCGCTGGCGAAAGCCCTCACAGCTGACGCGAATTTTCTGGCGCTCGATGAGCCAACGAACCACCTGGACATGCAGTCGGTCAATATATTGATACAGGCACTTCAGCAGTTTGAAGGAACCTTTATTGTCGTTTCCCACGACCGTTATTTCCTGGATAATGTCGCAAACAAAATTTGGTATATTGAAGATAAACAGATCAAAGAGTATCCGGGTACTTATCAGGAATATGAAGAATGGGCAGCGAGACGTGCGATAGCATCTCCGATCAAAGCCGAAAAAAAAATCAGGGAGGAAGTCAAGCCCAAGAAAGAAAAACAAGAGCCCACAGAAGATAAAACACGCTTGCTCAGCAAAAAGAATAAGGAATTGGCCGCTTTGGAGCAAAAGGTCGAAGATCGGGAGGCAGTCGTCAAGGAACTCGAATTGAAGCTGGCGGATGAAGCCGTTTACTCAGATGCCATTAAGCTACAGGAAACCACTCGGGCCTATAATTCGGCAAAGGCTGAATTGGCACAATTCCAGAAACAGTGGGAACAACTTGCTGACGAAATTATGGAACTGGAAGAACGTTAATTTTTCAAGCTTAAAATCAGCTTTTTAAGGTTAACGAAGCGATTAATAGACTCAATTACTTGCATAGGCAGGATTAAAACCCTACTTTTGCGTCACTTCAAACAAGGAACAGCAGTTCAAGAAAGAAGGAGGATTCCGTAGCTCAGCTGGTAGAGCAATACACTTTTAATGTATGGGTCCTGGGTTCGAGTCCCAGCGGGATCACAAAGAGCGTGCTAAAGCACGCTTTTTTAATTTAATTCATATCTTTTCGGCGTTTCTTCACTAATATTCAATTCATTTAAAGATATATAAAACCATTACCATCTGATGTCCATTGTGGTACCCATGTTAATGGCTTATTTTTGGACACCACGAAGAATGATTGCTAGTGATGATTTGGTTTGACCTGTATCACCCCGCCTGATTTATATAATTTGTCCTTAAAAGGAAGGACATCACTTGACCAATAATATCCACTTAAATATTTATTATAGTTAGTATATGCTTGTTGTTTTCATAATAATATGTTTTGGAATTATACTAAAGCCCATAATGCTCCAAATACCTATCCCTAAACATAAATGCCTCTGATGTCTCATCCACAACAAAATTCACCATCCGCTTTTCCACTCTTCCGTTATCACCACTATACTGCTGAGCATCGAAGGATGCAGGGAACGGAAATTGATTGATAGCATCAATGTCCATTTGCGATTTAATACTGTCAAGCTCCGCCTTGGTTATCTTTTTAAAGGTTTCTACTAAATAGGAACCAAACATATCGTACACCAAATTTGCGTATTCTAACGGCGTTATAAGCTCATTGAACCTATTAGAATAGCCGAAAATGGAAACTTCTTTGGTTGTTACTCCATTCAACTGTCTGTCTTTAAAAGCTGGGCGAAATTTAACGGTATCCGTATTGTAAACAGAATCGTAAAAAAATTTGTGCGTACTCCGGATCGTATCAAAATACAATGTAAAATCGTAATTCCCCTTTTGCATCAATTTCTTAGGTGTCAATACGTTTGCCCAAATAAAATCGAAAACTAAATTTGCAATCTGCCCATCCACCCTTGGTCTTTTGAATAAAATGGAGGCTCTTGACAATCCTTCATCATCATCGATGCTCCAAAATCTGCTAATAGTTACTTCCATATTTTAGATATATTTATAATTGAGCTTTATATTTAAACTTACCATTCCTTTCTAAAACGTAAGTCTCGTCCTTGAAAATGGGTTTTTCTTCCATCCAGTTACTGCTTGTAACTGTTATTTTGTCTTTTTCTATTTTACTTGTTTTACCAAATGCTGATTCTGCTACTTCGTCATAAGCAATGTCCAGCTTGTCGATTATTTTGTTTTCCTTATTTACGGTAATCAAAGTGGTGAACAGTTCGTTTGCACCGCATTGATAGGAAACGACTATAGCGGCAAAGTTTTCAGAAAAAGGTATTTTATAGTGTAACCTGAAATTCATTGCATCTTTACACTTGGGATCAAACTTGATCCGTTTAAGGAATCCTTGTGTGTCAGGTTTACCGGAATTTTCAAAGTTGTCGAAATTGGTAGAGTCCATTATTGGAAAATGCCGAACGTTGAGCCCAATAAGCATATCGGCTACGGCATACTTCAACCTAACAACGGTGGTATCGTTTTCAATAAAATAGTACTTTATCCGTTCTCCGGCTTGACTTCTGACAGATGGTATAGTGTCCGGTTTAAATCCTTCTTTTATAAATATCAGGTTACCTAGCCATTCCGGGCTTCTGGGCAGCCTAAAATATCCGGTACTGTCGGTCGTTGCTGTCGAGCTGTTCTTCCTTTCTTCCTCAAATATGGTTACACCTTGAATCGGCTTGTCGTTTTCATCCAGCACTTTTCCCTGATAAAAATTATTGGCTGAATTGCAAGAAATATGTGTCAGTATGAGAATATAAAATATGGGGTTCCTTAAGATCATAATAATTGGTTATTCCTATGATGAATACATCAAAGCCTTTGCCAAAATTTTTGATTGAGAAGTGCAGCCCAGCATTTTAATCAAGGTTTTTTATTGCCGATCACATAAATCCTCTCTCGAACACTCTACAATGCCAAATGATACATGTTAAGTTTTTAAGAGGCCCAATTCCAATAACTTTAAAGTTCCTATTTCATTATTTGAGATGTGTTTTCAGTTTCTTTACCCATTATTATTTAGAGGAAGCTTTATAAGAAATGGTGGAATCAAAAAAGTAATGCCAATAAGGGTCTGGGGAATGAAATTCCTCCAGACCTCTTGTTGAAATTTATTTCCTTACCAACGGTTTAACCATGGAAAATGACGAGCACTTTTTCAATTATTACAAGGATAACAAGTGGAGAAATAAATATTGGCTTAAAATCTGCATTTAATGGATTGATTATTGCTCCAGTTGCTTTTGCGCATTCTTTAACGATTGCTGATCTTTAGCCATACAAATTATGGTACTAATTTCATTTTGAATTAAGATCACCGATTTTGAATCCTTTGCTATCCAAACTTTATCGGGATAGCTGAACGGATTAGATAGCTGGTTCCAAAATTTTTTTATAGGAACCATTATTCGGTAACCTTCAAATCGAATATTAAATTTATTTATGGTCTGTTTTGATAACCAATCAGTATATTCAGAAATAAGCAATGTTGATAAATGAAATTCAAAAGAAACCCAATTACCTTTTTCATAGATATTTACAATAGGATCTACATTAACCATCTCATTTTTATTAACCATAAATAGATCTGCGACCCTACTGTTTAAAATAAATATTATCTGATCCTTGTTTTCTTCAAAGCTAGAGAAGAATCTATTTTTTCGGTCAGTTATAAAATCAGAATATTGATTTACAGTTCCAAAAAAAGAATCATCATTATAAATTACCTCATAATCAAATAATGCATTGTAAATCGCATTAATTTTTGTTTCAAATTCAGAAATATTCATTTTTCAATGTTGATAATTATCTAGTTTCGCTCGACTGTTCCTAATACGGAAACCACCAATGCAAAAATGATGCTTTGCCGATTTTGAATATATTACAAACAGCTCAAAACTCATTAGAGGTTCTTTAATAATAGCTCCCTAAGTTCTATTATGAGGTACATAATACCGAAAATGTAAAATACTTGCTATTTATTTAACTTTAAATATTCTGGCCCTTCATTTCTGCACACCTTCAATTTGCACTTTTCTAAGTTTGCCGTTATTTTCAACACTGTAAGTTTCGATTCAATTATACACTCCTCGTTCATCCATTTGTTGTTTGTAACAGTTATTTTGCCTTTCTCTATTTTTACCTGTTTTACTGAACGCGGATTCTGCTACTTCATCATGAGCAATGTTTAGCTTGTCCCTGATAAAAATTATTGGCCGAATTGCAGGAAATAAGTGTCAGTATCAGAAAACAAGTATTATTCAGTGCAGCCTTAATTCTTCATTCACCAAATCCTGCTGTTCCAACTCCGCATAAACTTCTCATAACAGCTCTCATGCTGTCGGGCTCGTTTTTGTAGATTTCCATTGGCATAATTGCGCAATGATTATACCCAGGCTTCTTTTTAAAATTCCTTTCTCAAAAAAGAGAAAGTACTGTTGCTTCCACGTCCGGATGCACATCTATATTTAGCCAATTTAACCCGAACTATTCTGCATTTTTTTTCACCACATCGACCATATGGTCAAGATCAAACGGTTTTTCTATGTAATCATCGGCCTGACATTCTTTTGCTGTTTTAGCAATATCACAAGAAGTCGATGTCAGTACAGACGAAAGATCTTCGGTTTCAGGGTCAGCCTTGAGCTCTTTTATGACTTCCGATCCTTTTTTCCGGCCCTTAATATGATCGTCAACCACGACAACATCCGGATCGATTTCATCTATGCGGTCGACAGGTTCTGGTGTCAGCGAAGAAACCACTTCAAAACCTTCGTCTTCCAGCACTTCATCCATAATATTCAGGATATCCTCGTTGTCCTGAATCAACACCACCTTTTTCTTCATCTTACAGTATTTTTGACATAAATTTATAAAATTAAAACAATAGCAATCTGTTTTTAATAAAAAGATTTTGATATAACGTACGTTCTTACATTTCTAATCGCAAATGGCAGTTATTTTGGTAGTATTCCGACTTCTCTCGCTTTATTAATTACCGTTACAATATTATCTGTCTCGAACTTATGCAACAATGTCGCCCGATGGGTTTTCACTGTCAGCGGACTGATAAATAGCTCGGCGGCAATTTCTGCAGATTTCTTGCCCTCCGCCAATAAGTAAAGGATCTGCTTTTCTCTATTTGTCAATTCCGGAATTTCTTCAGGATTCTTAAGTTCTGCTAGGTCAAAGTTTGCTTTAAGCTCATTGCTGAGTGCTATCTTTCCATTTACCACATCTAGCATGCAATCTAATATATCCTGAGCATCAGCCGTCTTCAATAGATAACCACTGGCGCCGTTCTGAAGCATTCGTTTGACGATACTACGTTCACTTAGATTGCTGATTCCAATGACGATCAGGTTTGGATAAGTCTTTTTAAGTTCTTTACATATTTCTATACCGTTGCCGTCGGGCAGCGTTATATCTAACAAGACCAGATCGATCTCGTTGATGCCGATAAACTCCGATAGGGCTTTCGATGTACCAAACTGCCCGCGCAATTCCAGACAGTTATTTCCCTGGATTACATTTTTAAAACCTTCGATAACCAATGGATGATCGTCGACGACGATTACCTGAAGTTTTTTACGCGTGCCCCACATACAATTCTATATTAACGTGAGTACCATTAGCCGAGCTATCTATTTCCATTTTACCACTAAGCAGATCCACGCGATTACCGATATTTTTCAATCCCCGGCTGGAAGTGGATACCTCGTCAGATACAAAGCCTTTCCCGTTATCCTCGACTGTAATAAAAATATATTGATCCGACTGGGTACACTGCACCATGATCTTTGAAGCTTGAGCATGTTTAACAGCATTGTAAACTAGTTCCTGTATGATACGGTAGATCATGACTTTTACCTGGGCAGAGAAATCCTCTTTGAAATCAAACGCCCTAAAACTGATTTTGAGCCCTGACATTACTGCCCCATCACAAAGATCCTTTAGTGCGACCGCGAGGCCAGATTGTACCAGAGATTCAGGCATCAAGTCTCTCGAAATACGTCTTAATTCATTTACGGAATGTCCCAGTCGATCGATCGTTTGATTTAGATCTCCATGATCCAAAAGTTGTTTTTCGGACACGAGCTGTGATAGGTTGAGCTTGATACCGGCCAGCATTCCGCCAAGACCGTCGTGAAGATCCCGCGCCAGACGGCCGCGTTCTTTCTCCTCCCCCTCCAACAATGCCTTGCCAAGTTCGATGCGTTGTTGCTGTTTCAGACTCTCTATTTCCCTGGCTGTCCTCAGTTTTCGCTGCCGGAACCAAATATAAAGGACAAGCAGAATACAGGTAAATGCAAAAATTGTTATCCATATGAGAGTTCTCTGCTGATTCGTTTTTTCCCTGGCCATGAACAGCTCCTTCTCTTTTTGCACGTAATTATATTGAGCTTCCAGATGGGCAATTTTAGTTTTTGTCTGCTGTGCATACATTTTTTCGGAAATATCCCTGTGGCTTTGCAGCCAGGCATACGCCTGTTTAAAGTTTCCCATAGCGGCTTCAATCGCTGCCAGATCGCCGAAAAGTTGCTTTTTATCCGTCATCAGCTCGACATAACCCTCATGATACATATTCAGTAATACTTCTTTCGCTTGTTTCCACTTTCTCTGCTCGCGTAAAAGTTCAGCTTTTTGGTAAAGCAGCTGTCTGATATCGTACCGGCTTTTCAGTTTTTCGGCTATGGTCAGTCCTTTCTCCACGGTCTGTTCAGCTGCAGTCCATCGCCTAAGCCTGATCAGATACATACTTTCCATCGCGTGGAAGTTAGGCGCATACAGCGATTGCGGATCCTCCTGTAAGGCGATGGCCGCTGTTCTTATATTTTTTCCAGCGTCATGGAGCCTTCCCATCAACAGATATACCTTTGCCAGATGGCAATAGACGTCGACCTTCCTGAGGTCCCGTGGCGCAAGCCTTTCAAATATCGAGGCGGATCTTTTTAAATACAAAATTGCTTTGACATACTCCCCATAATTCATAAAGGGCAAGGCCACATTGGTATATCCATCAGCCACACGCAGACTGTCTCCTCCTTTTGCAGCCAGTGGAATCACCTTATTCAGAAAAAGAGCAATATATCGTCTGTTGTCTCCCCTCAATTGCGCCAATACCCCCTTATTTGCCCAGGCGCGACTCTGGAATATATAAGATTCTGACGTACCGATCGCCGTAAGATAGTGTATCGCGGTATCGAAAACAGCCTCCGCCTTGATAGCAGAAAAATCCATATACACTCGTCCCAGGTAAAAATATCCGACACCTTGCTGAAGAGCATCTCCAGAGGCATAATGCAGTCCTCGGCGGATGAGGCGAATCGACTGCAAAGTATCACCAATACCAACCCTGTCCCCCCACTTATATAGCAATTCCGCTCGCCGTTGATCGGAGCCGGCGCTCTCTAGCTGCCGCTCCATATCCTGCACATGCAAAGAAGATTGTGCAAATCCGCCCTCTACAGAGGTAATTGTTAAAATACATAAAAATAAGTTGTTCAATAACATATGCTTATGCAGTCGTCGTGTAATATTAAGAAAATATTCAATATTCTTCAGCGGGATCGTAAAAAATACTCCTTAGGGAGTATTGCTTTAAGGATAAATTGCCAATAATTTTGACTTGGCAGTTAGAGAGAACGACATATACAAAAACCAGCTAGGCAATCATGTACTTGTTATATTTAAATACCATGAAACCTATATTAATACTGATTATTATTGTCATACTGAGCAGTTCGGCAGTTGCGCAATATGATCCGGGTGCAACCATGATGATAGCACAGAATAATCTGATGTATAACAACACCATCCAGTCGTTTGTCAATCAAAATATTATCAATGACATTGCTTACAGCAAAACAGGTGACAAGAAGAAAGACAATAGAAAAACGAAACCACCCCACATTGACCAAACGTTTTTATTTAATCCATCCACCGCGATTTCGCAAAACGTACAGCAGGATATAATCAACCGGATCAAACTAAAAAATCAGCAGGTTGGAGCAAATGTGGAAAAAGGTTTAAAGTTCGATAAGCCATTTCCCCGCTACGTCACCTACCTAAAGCGTTTAGGCCTCGATGTTCAGCACAATTATGCCGATGCTTTTACCGCTTATCTATTAGGTATGTGGCGCATTGCCAATTTGACCACGGACCCCAGCGCTTCGCAGATTCAGGCTGTACGACAGCAGGTAGCTTTATGCCTGGACATAACAAAATGGACCGACACTAAGAAACAGGAGGCCGCTGAGTATATGATTTATGACCTGATTTTTGCCAATGAGGCTTATGAAGGATCAAGGAACGCGAATGACAGAAAGCGCATGCAACAAGACGCAGACGCCGTGCATGCGCGATTTCTTCGGGAAAACAATCTCAATCTGCGCCATATGAGAATATCGGAAAACGGGCTGACAGTGGTTAGAAAATAGACTATACAAGAAACGGCTACCCGTAGGAATCGCATTCAAACAATCGGGTAATCTAGCGAAAGAAGTGGGAACCATAAACGATAAGAAAATGACAACTCTTAAGAAAACATCCGGAATATTTCTTCTACTTTATTTGTTTGTTGAAAACGTCTTTGGACAGATTGGCAATCCGGGTCTGATGTATCAAGGAGCCTTCAATAATGCGATGTTTCTCACAACAAAAAGCGCTATTGAAAGCAGTGTTAAAAATGCGCCGGACAAGGACATAAATGGCAAACTATCAAAATCAGCAGTTGCTGAGCTGACTTTCGTCGCCTCGTCCAAAGTACATGAGAAGGTATTGGATCTGATTGCCAACATAGCGGCAAAGGGCGATCACGATAGAGCGAGATCTGCAGTAAAAACCATCGAAAAGGCAAATTTTATGCTTCAGTTTGATAACTTGCTCCTGCCTTATGAACTCAATAGATTCAATGTACCTGACGTCTTTACAGCATTCATTATATTATCCTGGCAGGCAATCAGTGGAAAAGACGCCCGTGTTTACCGCGCGGGAGTCCAGCGTTTCAGAAAAGAGATCCACAACGCAATGCGCAATAATCACCTCGTAGTAAGATTCACAAATGATCAAAAACAGGAAATAGCCGAGATTCTCTCTTATATGGCAATATTTTTCACGGTTGCAAGCCGGGAACAATCAAAAAATGGAGACTCTGCAGCATTAAACTTAACCCGGCAGCACATTCGACAGGCAGTGATTAGCGTTTCGGGAATAGATTTAACCAAATGTAGCTTTGACGATAACGGCCTAACAGAAAAGTGAGCTATCTAGATTTTTGAGCGAGCATTCAGATGTAAGAGCTTTATTTTCTAAATTTGCTTAACTGATACAAGTGGTTGCCAGATATGGTTACCTTCCAAATGACTGCTTGCTACAATTTGATGCTTTGATAAGATGGAAACACAACAGGTAAAACAGCCAGACAACACTGCAGTAAGAACCGCTCTTTGGCGAGCCCTACATACTGAGATCGATGCTGAGCCCCATATACTGAAAGATACCGTAGGGCTCACCCTGATTTCCCCTGTAGATAATTGGCGGGAACGCCCCGACATGAAATTTACCAAGCGGCTGCGCGCCTCTATCGTTGCACGCTCACGATTTATAGAGGATATCGCCAAAGAGCAGATTGAAGATGGCGTAAAACAGTATATTCTGCTCGGTGCCGGCTTAGATAGCTTCGCACAGAGAAACGAAGAACTGAGCGCAAAGGTGGATATATACGAGATTGATCAACCCGATACCCTAAACTGGAAGCAACAAAAATTAATCGAAAACGGTTACGGTATTTCGGACAAACTTCACTTCGTACCAGTTGATTTTGAAGTTTCATCCTGGTGGGACGAACTGCTAAAGAAAGGTTTTGATAAGAGTCAAAAGACCTTTGTCTCCTGTACCGGCGTCACCCTTTATCTTACTAAAGATGCGATTACGCAGACTCTTCATAAAATAGCACAACTTGCGCCGGGTTCTAAAATCGCTATAGCATTTTATCTGCCACTGGAACTATTGGACATAGAAGATCAGCCTATGCAAGAAATTGCCAACAAAGGGGCTGCGGCATCGGGCACCCCCTTCGTCAGTTCCTTCTCTCCGGACGAAGTTGTGATGCTCGCTGAAGAAGCGGGGCTTAAAGAAATCCAAACCGTTTCAACAGCGGATATGAGGGACAAATACTTCAAGAATCGAATCGACAACCTGCTGCCTGCCAGCGGTGAAGTGTTCCTCGTAGCAACAGTATAGAGCCCAACTCCTTCCTTGTCTAACAAACTTTCGGCACCGCCTGTCACATACGATGTCTTCTGTAGTATCAGACATGGCATATGAATCAGCTCTACTTATGGGCTACATTCCACCTTCAGTCCGATCCACTTCGATAGCCAAGCTGCAGAAGCGGATTGAATTGCCTGTAACATTTCGATCAAGAGCAGAACAATTCTTTTGGTAGCCTGTTTAAATCACCAATAGATCCGAAGTATCCGCACTTTTGGGGATACTACACATCGTTAAAGTACTATTGACAAACTATTGTCAATAGCCAATTCTATCTTTGAGTGTTAAAACTAAAATTATAACATCATGGCACTATTACACGCATACCTAAATTTCAACGGCAACTGCGCCGAAGCATTTGAATTTTATACAACTGTATTTAATTCCCCATTAATTGGTGTTCATCGCTTTGGCGACATGCCTGCGGACCCTGAGCACCCCATTGCTGATGCGGACAAAAACAAGATCATGCATACAGCATTAAAGATTAATGACTCCGTAATGTTGATGGGATCAGACTGTGTAGAAAGCTTCGGACAGAAAGCTACTTTTGGCACAGGTAGCTATTTAATGCTGGATGCACATTCAGCTCAAGAAGCCAAGGAGTTATATGACAAACTATCCGTTGATGCCCAGAATATTGAAATGCCCTTAGGTGAACAGTTTTTTGCTGAATTATTCGCCTCCTTTCAGGATAAATTTGGCATCGCCTGGATGATCCACTTCGAAGGCAACAAGAGAATGGGCTAGCCGCAACCAAGAACGGTCTGCCGAAGACAGCAGTACAATGACAATAGGGCTACGTTTTTGCAGCCCTATTGTTGTTATATCTATATTTTCCTACCATAATTTGTAAAGAATCGACACGATCAACTCGTTGATGCTGTCTCATGTAGGATTTGGCCGAAATACTCCTTGCAGCTCCTTCATCTATATCATTTCACTTAAAATAAATGTAGAAAAGTTACAAAACAATTTTACAAACTCATTTATCAATCGATTGACTTAATAAACACACGCGCTATTTAGTTTTTTTTTCACTTTCTTTTAACTGCCAGCGGTATATTCAATTTCAACAATATAATAAACCGTTATGAGAAAAATTTTAAATGTAATGATTGCAGTACTCGCACTGGGTACCGCCTCCTGTAGCAAGTCTCTGGCGCCCGCCGAGGAAGAACAGCCAACTCTCAAGACCAAGGCCTCTGTTACCAACCTCTCTAATGAATGGCGCGAAAACCCGTACAAATTAAATGTCGTTTATTTCGTACCCAATGATGTCGATTCAATTCCTAACTTTCGAGAACGGATTAGTCGTATTTTATTGGACGCCCAAGAAATGTTCGCTACCAATATGGAACGGGAAGGATTTGGACGCAAGTCTTTTGGTCTCGACCTGGTGAATGATACCTTGATCAATATCCACTATATTGCTGGAAAATTTGGTAAGGCTACATATCCTTACTCAGGCGGTAGTGGCGCTGTCAAAACCGAGGTTGATGCCTATTTTACACAGAATCCTCCAGCAAAGAAAAGTGAGCATAATCTCATTATTATCCCGACCTATAATACCGATCCAGCCAATCCGGGCGGTCCGCCATTTTACGGCACCGGAACAACGTGTTATGCATTGGATTACGTCAATCTAGATGCTAAAAATTTAGGGATAGGTGGTGATATCGGATGGAAGGCAACCGTGTGGATTGGCGGTATGATCCACGAACTCGGGCATGGACTCAATGCCAGCCACAACCGAATGAACAAAACATTGGCACCTAGCCTTGGCACGGCATTGATGGGATCGGGCAACTCCACTTATGGTATTTCCACGACCTCCTTAACCGCCACCACGGCAGCCACATTCAACAACAGCCAAGTGTTCAGCACAGTTATGAGAAGCGATTGGTATGGCGCCGCTACGGCCGAAATCACCTCGCTAACATCGAGCTTTAGCAACAATCGGATCATCGTTTCTGGCAAGTTCACTACTACCAAGCCTGTGCAGGACATCGTCGTATGGCACGATCGAGAACCTTTTGGAGGCAACAATGATTACGACGCCGTACAATGGGCCACGAAAATCATTGGGCAAGATAGCTTCAGATTCGAATGCCCACTTGCGGACTTTTACGACCTTACAGGCAATTATGAAATGCGTATCGGGTTTATGCATATCAATGGTAAGCGTTCGACATTGGGGTATTCCTACAATTTTGTCAATAGCATTCCCGATCTTTCGAAAGTCGTGACGCATAAGCTGCTCTCGACAGCAGGCTGGTTAATTCTGGGCAGCGACAGTAATGAACCGGGCGCTCCAGCAAGCAATGTGCTCGACATGAACAGAAGTACCATTTGGCATACCCCTTGGTCATCAGCCCAAACTCCGCAACCACATTTCTTCGCCGTCGACATGGGGGCCGTGCGTACCGTAAAAGGGTTGGCCTTTCGCAATCGCGACAATTTAAATGGCGCAATGAAAGATATTAAGATTTATTCAAGTACGAATGGCACGGTCTGGACGTTAGTGAAATCAACACAGCTCAGCAAAGTTTCAGGCTCCTGGATCAATGCCGACCTAGATACAGCAATTAATACCCGCTATATTAAAATTGAATCAATCAGTTCTTGGGGCGATTTCTTCTATTCGCACCTCGCAGATTTCGGAGTTTATACAAATTAACCTGACAAATACCTGAAGCTAGTGACATTGGATAGCTTCAGGTATCTTCCTTCCTTTATCCACTCTTCGGGTACATTGATGCCCTCCCCCGCAGGTTGGAGGATACACTCTGTTTATTTAGTACAAAAAAGTGTAAAACAAAACTCATCTCGACAATTACATACTAAATTCTCAAAAAAAAACAGCCAAACCATCAAAAATCAACTAATGAAGAATAAAAAATAGAATAAAACAGTAAATATACCCAAATAAAAATCATTTCTTAAAACTAAAATCCAAAAAAAACACATACAAAACCATGAAAAACAACAATAAATACATTAAAAATTAACCAAGACACACTATTAAATTCAAAATTATAGTAAAAAAAACACTACAATATTAAACATACAAAAGATTAAACAAAATAAAATATGATATATATCATATTTTTACACTATATTTATAGCATATCATTAAAAACAATTAAAAAAACAACAAAAACAAGATATAAAACCTATGTTTTACTGAGAAAATATAAAAAAATCAACAAAAAAAAACCTCAATATCATGAAAGAACAACCTAAACCACTCGATCATCTCCGTATTTTTTCTTTCAAAGGCATCCAAATGCGAACGTTCCATATCACTTGGATCACATTTTTCTTTTGTTTTTTTGGCTGGTTTGGCGTCGCCCCATTGATGCCGCTCGTCCGGGAACAGCTAGGACTGAGCAAGAACGAGATTGGCAATATAATCATCGCCTCGGTTTCCGCAACCATCATCGCAAGACTTTTTGTAGGAAAGATGTGTGACAGATTTGGACCAAGGATCACCTATACCTTACTTTTGGTTACTGGCGCCTTGCCGGTAATGCTTATTGGCCTGAGCAACAGTTACGAGTCTTTTCTCTTATATAGATTTTTCATCGGAATTATCGGGGCATCATTTGTCGTAACACAATTCCATACGTCGATGATGTTTGCTCCTAATATAATTGGAACTGCCAATGCAGTCACCGGCGGATGGGGTAATCTCGGCGGCGGTGTTACCAACCTGATTATGCCATTAATCGCAGCGGCATTTGCTGGAATGGGCCTTGTCAGTCACCTGGACTCCTGGCGCCTGGCTATGCTTGTACCGGGTACTATTTTGCTTATCATGGCATTTATATATTACCGATACACGAAAGACACGCCACAAGGCGATTTCAAAGAGCTGCACAAAGAAAGGGAGACGGCGGCCCGGCCGAAAGGATCTCTTCTGACCGTTTTGAAAGATTATCGGGTATGGATCCTTACACTAGCATACGCAGCCTGCTTCGGAATCGAAATTACAGTTGATAACGTGGCTGCAACATTCTTCATCGACCGCTTTGGCACGGGGATCATCATGGCAGGGGCTCTCGCAAGTATTTTTGGCGGCATGAATATTTTTGCACGCGCTTTGGGAGGCATCGTCAGCGATAAAGTGGGCAACAACCATGGTATACGTGGTAAAGCAATATTACTTGGAACCTTGCTGCTATTGGAGGGCCTGGGGATTAGTCTTTTTGCGAATTCCGGAACCTTAGCCCTCGCCATCGTGACGATGCTGCTCTTCGCATTGTTTCTCAAAATGGCAAACGGCTGCACGTATGGAATTGTCCCATTTATCAACAAAGAAAATATCGGCACCGTAAGCGGAATCGTGGGTGCAGGAGGCAATATAGGTGCTATGCTTGTAGGTTTCCTGTTCAAATCCGAAACTTTAAGCTATGCAGATGCCTTCCAATATATAGGCATAGGTGTTATATTCATTGGTCTTACAGTGCTTCTTGTCCGCTTTGTACCGAGAGCGGCGCGGGCACCACAAATAGCCACTCTGGAAGTTCAAAACTAGATTTCTGTACATGAACAAGGAACAAAAAAACACTCTTCGGAGCACCTGTTGCTATTGTGGTGTTGGCTGCGGAGTAAAAATTGCGGTCGAAAAAGACCATTCGGTCACCGTTGTGGGTGATCCCGACCACCCCGTCAACCACGGAAAACTGTGCAGCAAAGGCATGAATCTGCAATACACGGTAAATGACCGCACTGATCGCCTCCTTTATCCGCAAATGCGCCACCACCGATCAAGCCCACTGCAGCCAGTATCCTGGGACGAGGCGCTCGAACGCGCTGCCGCCGTATTCAGCACCCTTATCGATAAATATGGCCCCGACTCCGTAGCATTCTATGCCTCCGGACAGTGCCTGACGGAAGAATATTACGTTCTTAACAAACTGGTAAAAGGCTTTATAGGAACCAACAATATCGATACAAATTCGCGCTTATGTATGAGTAGTGCCGTAGCTGCGTATAAAAAAGTGCTCGGTGAGGACAGTGTACCGATCTGTTATGACGACATTGAGCTTGCAGACTGCTTTTTGATTGAGGGAGCAAATCCTGCATGGTGTCACCCTATTTTATGGCGCCGCGTCGAAACCCACAAAGCCCAGCATCCGAATACAAAAATTATCATCGTCGACCCACGGATAACGGATTCCTGCGCCGTGGCCGACCTGCACCTTCAGATCAACCCCGGCACAGACATCGTTTTAAACTACGCGATCGGACGGTTGCTGATTGAACAGGGCTACATCGACAGCGACTTCATCCACGCCCATACAGAAGGCTATAACGAATATAGACAACGGGTCTTCCAACGCTCGTTAACCGAATCCGCTTCTATATGTGGTGTTCCCGCTGCCGACATTCAGCTCGCAGCACAATTTATCGGAACGTCTAAACGTTTTCTGAGCATGTGGACGATGGGCCTCAACCAGAGTGCTGCAGGAGTAAATAAGAATCTAAGTTTAATCAACCTTAACTTGATCACCGGCCAAATCGGAAAACCCGGATGCGGCCCCTTCTCCCTGACAGGCCAGCCCAACGCCATGGGGGGAAGAGAAGTCGGCGGACTGGCCAACCTATTGCCTGCTCATCGCGATCTCGAGAATATCGAGCATCGGCATGAATTGCAAAACTTTTGGTCGGGCACCACAATCAGCAATAAACCAGGGTACACCGCGACCGAGATGTTTGAAGCCTTGGCTGATGGCCGCTTAAAAGCAATATGGATACTCTGTACCAACCCATTGACCAGCCTGCCCAATGTACGTCTAGCCGAAAAGGCGCTTGAGAGTGCCAAATTCGTGGTTGTACAGGAAATTTCAAACAAACCTCAGACCTTGTCATACGCGGATATTGTCCTGCCGGCAGCTGCATGGGCAGAAAAAGAAGGCACAATGACCAATTCCGAGCGTAGAATAAGCCACCTCCAGAAAGCAGTAGAACCTCCCGGCGATGCACTGCCCGATGCCGTCATTCTATCGAAATTTGCACAAAAGATGGGCTTCAAAGGCTTTTCATACAACACAATGGAGGATATCTACAAAGAACATACCCAGCTGACCGCCGGAACAAATATCCACATCAACGGACTGACCTATGAGCTTATCGATCAGCTCAACACGGTGCAATGGCCTTTCGACCGGAAACTGAAAACCGGAACACCGCGCTTGTTTCAAAACAAAGAATTTTATACTCCGCACCGACGTGCCGTATTGCATAGCCCACCGGATGATTGCCCCAGCGAAATGCCGGACAATAACTTTCCCCTGATACTCACTACCGGAAGAATCCGTGATCAATGGCATACCATGACGAAGACCGGAAAAGTCAGCAAGCTGAACCAGCATATTTCTGAGGCCTTCTTAGAGATTCACCCAGCCGACGCCCATACCCTGGAGCTAAAAGAAGGACAGCTGGTCAACGTAAGATCCCGGCGGGGCGATGTACGTGTCAAAGCCCGCATCAGCAATACCATCAAGCCCGGAGTGGTATTTATGCCCATGCATTGGGGCAAATTATTGGGTTCAGACCTCAATCGCGTCAACAATGTTACCAACGATCTCGTGGACCCTATTTCGAAAGAACCAGACTTCAAATTCTGCGCCGTCAGCGTCGAAAAGCACATCAAGGAAAAAGAGCGCATTGTCATCATAGGCGCCGGCGCTGCGGCTCATGGCTTCGTACGTGAGTATCGCCAACTGAATCAAACCGATGAGATCATCGTGTTTAGCAACGAAGATACCCCATTTTATAACCGCGTCATGCTTCCTCACTATATCAGCGGCGAATTTAAATGGCAACAGCTCGTCAAAATGGATGCAGAGGAAGAGCAGAAATACCACATCCGTCATATCCGTGGCGTACACGTTACATCCATAGATCGTATGCAGAAATATGTCCTGGATTCCAGGGGCACAAAGACACATTACGATATCTTGATCTTGGCTACCGGAAGCCGTCCGACGCTGCCCAAACACGTCCCAAAACTACCCGGTATTTTCACTATGAGACGCCGTACTGATGCGGATCAATTGAAGAAATACCTACCCAAACAGGGACAAGCCGTCATTGTAGGCGGCGGATTATTAGGTCTGGAGATGGCGGCGTCACTACGTGAAATAGGCATCAAAGTCACCATTGTACAACGTGTGTCCCGCTTCCTCAATAGGCAGCTGGACCCCATAGGAAGCCAGCTGTTACACGAGGAGATGATCGATCAAGGCTGCGACATATTCTATAACGATGAGGTACAGCTCTATTATGGCCGACATAAGCTGACCAAAATTGAATTAAAAAGTGGCCGGCAAATCAAATGCGATGCTCTGCTGTTTGCTATCGGAACCACACCAAATATCGAGCTTGCGAAAGACGCAGGTTTGCTTTGCCAACGTGGCGTGGTCGTAGATCACTATATGAAGACCAGCGACCCTTCGATTTATGCTATTGGCGAAATTGCCGAATTTGAAGGCGCCAGTTACGGTATCACAGCTGCTGCTGAAGAACAAGCCGCAGTGGTTGCTCACTACCATCAAGGTGACATTAGCCGTTATTACAAAGGCAGTTTATTGATGAATATCATCAAAATACAGGGGTTTGATTTATGTAGTATCGGCCTGTCAGAAGCGCCTAATGAAAGCTACGAAGAAATCATCTTTATTGATAAAGCGAAACGATATTATAAAAAATGTATCATCCATCAGGACAAATTGGTCGGGGCCATTTTAATTGGCGATAAAAATGAATTTCTAGAATTCAAAAATCTGATTGCGAATAAAATTGAACTCAGCGAAAAACGTCTCCAGCTCCTAAGAAGTGGTGAATCCAGAGAACCTGTCGTCGGCAGACTCGTCTGCTCCTGTAGTCAGGTAGGCGAAGGTAATCTGAAGAAAAGAATGGAAAGCGGTTGCACTGAAATCGCCCAGCTATGCGAAGCGACAGGAGCTGGCAGTGGCTGTGGTTCCTGCAGACCCGAAGTAAAACGCATTCTAGAACAGTATCAAACAGATTATTCAAAAGAAACGGAAACTTATGCCCAATAATATACACACAGGGGAAGCGCCTTCAGACGATCTTTTTGTTAAAGTCAATTTTCCTGGCGGCGCCATTTCCACAGGCGAGCTGGCAGGCCTGCTTGAGCCACTCGAACAGATCGGAATTCATGAACTCCGATTTGGCAGCCGCCAGCAGATTTATTTTTATGTCTCGCAAACACAGCTGGAAGATCTTGAATATGTACTGCTAAATCAGGAACTGACATACGAAATCAGCGGTGACAGCTGTCCGAATATCGTGAGTTCCTACGTGGCGGACGGCATCTTTAGTCAGTCCACCTGGATCCGTGAAGGGGTATATAAGGATATACTTGACAGCTTCGAATTTGTCCCTAAACTTAAAATCAATATCGTCGACTGCACACAGTCACTCGTGCCTTACTATACAGGTAATCTAAATTTTATCACAGCGGACATCAGCAGCTACTGGTACTTACATATACGCTTTCCCGGTTCAAATATTTTCCACAACTGGTCTTCATTAGTGAATACGGATGATATAGCCGAGCTCTCCCATTTTCTGGAACCCTTGCTGACCGACATCCGGGTCGACAATACAGCTGCAGGACAGCAGCTTGGACAACATCTGGAACAACTTGCCTTTGTCTCGAGAAAATTTCTGTTTCAACCGATCACAAATGCTTTCGTAGAACCAGCGTTTAAATTACCTTATTACGAGGGATTTAATCACTATCATGATCGTCTCTGGCTCGGAATGTATCGCCGCTCCGAAACATTCTCCATCGCACTATTAAAGGACATCTGTCATGTTTGCTTAAAACATAGGATCGGCCAGGTGTATAGCACACCATGGAAATCAATCATCATCAAAGATATACAGCACAACACCCGACCCGATTGGGATGCCGTATTAGACAAACATCGAGTCAATCTCCGTCATGCGCTCAACGAACTAAACTGGCAGACAGAGGATTACGATTCGCTCGGACTCGTCTTAAAGCAGGAGCTTGTCCATCAGATGAACTGGCTGGACACACGTACTTATAAACTTTGTTTCGGTGTAAAAATGCATTCCAAAAGTGGTATCTGGGGTTCCGTCATTCTCCGCTTTATGATGTCCCGGGGAAAGCGCTCCTGGTTTCAGGTACAGCATACACGTAATTTCAACCCCAATTCAAAAGACCTCATTACTTACCGAAAACGCGTGGACCGCGATAACCTTATTCATGTTATCTTGGCTTTATGCGAAGACTTTTATCAACTACAGGGACAGCTGACATCATTGCGGCCGACAGCCCTTCCGGAGCCGCCAGCTGAAGAGCAGAGCCTGCCAACAGAACTGCATCAATGTCCTTATTGTAAGACGATTTACGACCCTCAATGGGGCGACAGTACACAAAATATTCCGGCACAAACGGCGTTTGGCGATCTCCCACCCCATTATTGCTGTAGCGTATGTGACGCCAGCATAAGTGATTTCCAAGCTGTTTCGATTGTTAAATAAGATGCTAATTCACACGCAAATTCAGTAAAATTGCTTAAATTTCGTTTTGATGGAATAGTATCGCATTTTCGCGTGCATACCGACGGCAGCGTGAAGAAAAAAAATGAAGTAAACATGGTATCAATATGGAAAAATCAGCTTCTTTAAATGGCCTTATACTCATCGGCGGAAAGAGCCGGCGTATGGGAACCCCAAAAGAGAAAATGGTCTGGCATGACAAGTTGCAGCGTGAGTACTTAGCAGATTTGCTGGCCCCTTATTGTGCTCAAGTCTGTTTTTCCTGTCGTCCCGAACAATGCGCCGAACTGGGGCAGCAACCTTTTCCTGCGCTACCTGATGCACATCTGGATATAGGACCTATGGGAGGTATTTTAAGTGCATTTGAATCCGATACCCATTCCGCTTGGCTGGTACTGGCCTGTGATCTACCCTTTGTAAATGAACAGGCATTGAAACAGCTCATCGCACATCGTGACAGCAGCAAAATGGTGACGGCATTCCGAAACCCGATAAATGGACTGCCTGAGCCGCTGATAGCTATCTGGGAACCGCAAAGCTATCGAACCTTACAGGAAGTTGCGACAGCAGGCAATTACGCCCTCCGACAAGCACTCGACAACATGCCCGTACAAATGCTTACACCAGCCGATCCGACAATACTGTTCAATGTCAATACACCGCAAGAAGCAAAACAGGTACCCCTGATCGCCGCTACCCGTCAGGGACGCTGATTCGCTGCCAGATATAACGTTTCATCCACCTTATGATAAATCTGCGGGTCGTGTCTTTTGATCTTAATTTTCACATATTTTGAAGCTGGCATATTGCTTTCCTTGACCACATTGTTGACCGACACGAGCACATTTGTTTCGGGAAAATAGGTGACTGCATTTTTCTCCGGAATCTGATAAGGCACAATCACAAATAATGGCGCTATACGTTCTATAGCATCATCATAATTAAATAGATCAACTTTATCGCCAGCCTTAAAACCAGCTTTGTCTATATCTCGTTGATTCATAAGCACCACACGCCGTTCGTTTTTAATACCTCTATAACGGTCATCCAATCCATAAATCGTCGTATTGAACTGATCGTGAGTCCTTGTCGTCGCCATCATATATTCATCTTCTTCAAGCTTGTTTACCGGCAACTCAGTCTGTGTAAACGGAGCCCGTCCGCCAAATTGTCCTGCAAACACCTGCTGATCACGGGCAGCATTGGGCAAATAAAAACCCTCCTTCTGGCGGACCCTGACGTTGTAGTTTTCGAACCCCGGTATGCACCGTTCAATGGCATCGCGCACCGCATCATAACTGTCGTGAAATCGCTTCCAATCCACAACACTGCGCGCGCCCAATGTCGCCATTGCCATACGGCATACAATCTGTGTCTCATTGAGCAAATTGTTGGAGACAGCATCAAGCACTCCCTTCGAAGATTGCACAACACCCATGGAATTTTCCGTACTAACGATCTGTACCTCACCATTCACAATATCCTTATCACTACGCCCATATGTGGGCAAAATCAGTGCTTCCTTGCCATGGATGAGATGCCCCCGATTCAACTTGGTTGACACACAGACTAATAAATTAAGTTTCCGAAGAGCATTGGCCGTATAGCTGGTATCCGGTGTTGCCGACAGAAAATTACCACCCATACAAAACAGCAATTTGACCTGCTCTGCATGCATGGCTTTAATTGCCCTGACCACATCATAACCATGCTCCCTCGGTGGATCAAATCCGAAGTATTGCTGCAAGCGGTCCAGCTGCTCCGCAGTTGGCTTCTCGTCGATCAGCATGGTCCGGTTGCCCCGTACATTGCTGTGCCCTCTGACTGGACAAACACCTCCACCTTTAATGCCGATACTGCCTTTTAACAGCAAAATATTCAAAATCTCCCGGATCATATCTACACCATTGGGCTGCTGCGTCAATCCCATTCCCCAGCAGAAAATTATCTTCTTGTTAAAAGCCAGCAGCTCGGCCGCTTTCTGAATGGATTCAACAGCTACGCCACTGAGCTCGCTCAGCTGCGCAAGATCATACCGCCCGCTGCTAAATTGCATTAAAAACTCTTCATACCCAGTTGTCTTATGCTTGATAAAATCAGCATGAACAACAGCTCCGGGGTTTTCACTTTCGAGTTTTAACAATAACATCTCCAGTGCTTTTAACAAGGCCATATCTCCATTGATCCTGACGGGAAGATAAAGATCCGCAAGACTTATCCCCCTACCAAAGATTCCATTAAGCTGCTGCGGGTTATGAAAGCCCATGAGACCGGCTTCGGGCAAGGGATTGATCGCAATGATCTTAGCGCCATGTTTTTTGGCTTTCTCCAGCGCACTCATCATCCGTGGCGCATTGGTACCCGGATTCTGACCGATAATAACGATGACCTCGCTTTCATAAAAGTCATCCAGCTTTACCGTTCCTTTGCCAATCCCAATCGTCGGCCGGAGTGCCGATCCCGACGTTTCATGGCACATATTGGAGCAGTCGGGCATATTGTTGGTCCCAAATTCCTTTGCAAAGAGCTGGTAGACAAAGGATGCTTCATTGCTCGTCCGGCCGGAGGTATAAAACGCAGCCTCGTTAGGCGATCCCAAAGCATTGAGATGCGCAGCGATCTTATGAAAAGCTTCATCCCAGGAAATCGGCTGATAATGTGTTGCCCCTTCTGCCAGATACACTGGATCTGTAAGTCTGCCCATTTTGCCAATTTCATAGTCTGTGAGCTTGGCTAAGTCATACACGGAATTATTTTTAAAGAAGTCGGGCGTCACACGTTTGGTCGTTGCCTCTTCCGCAAGCGCCTTGGCCCCATTTTCACAATATTCGCCCAGCGGCGAACGCTCGTCGTCCGGATCAGGCCAGGCGAAGCTCGGACAATCAAAGCCACCCGCCTGATTCATACTGAAAAGTGCTTTCGTGCCCCGGAATACTGTTTTTTCTTCAATCAGGTCCGAAAATGCAGCCACTACCGCCGGACCACCAGCAGCCCATTTTTCTACGGGACCAAGTTTTAGGTTTAAGAGTTTAAATGGATTCTCCGCATTGGGCTGCTGATCCAAATTCTGCATATCCGTCCGATTTTTATTGTTCTCTTCCATAACCGTCAAATATTGAATGTAGGTACTAGTTCTAGCAGATCAGCATTGTAGGTTTGGATTCGGATAATTATCACTCTGATCTTCCACAGTATTATCCAGGCACGCAAAGTCCTTTTCCACGAGCAATTTCACCGACCCCGCCATACCTTCAAAACCCACTCTCTGGGTCGTCACCAATTCATGAATCATGCTTGCCGGAATACTGAGTACAATTCTGTTATCCACAAACGCGACATCAAGCTGCCCACCGATGGTCCTCTGAACAGCATATATAAACGGTCTGCCAACAAAAGCAGTCGTGCTTTCAACTATTCCGGTATTTCCCAGTTTAGCAATCTCAGATTGCGTAAGGCGAAGCCGGACGGAGTTGTCTTTGATTCTTATTTTCATTATGAAACTTATTTTTTTTATATCATCTGTCCTTTATTACCATCCGCTGTTAGGTAAACCACATCCTTCAGACTGTACACATCGTTTTAACTTGTATCATATAGCAGCACAAGCGCCGGACATGCTATTAGCTTCTGACGATAAGATTTACTCCGGGTCCTTTAATGTGAAATAGTCTCCCGCATGATAAATATTAAAACTATGACCACGCAAAAACCCAAGCAGCGTGATATTAAACTCCGCTGCTGTTGATATGGCCAGGCTGGAAGGCGCTCCAATCGCCACAACAAGTTTAGCGCCGGCCATTGCAGCCTTCTGAATCAGTTCGAAACTCGCCCTGCCGCTCAACAGAAGTATATGGCACTTCAATGGCAGCATCTCCTCCAACAGGGCATATCCAATGAGCTTGTCCAGTGCGTTGTGCCGGCCGACGTCCTCACGTAAGGCAACCAACCTACCCTGCAGATCAAAAATAGCCGCTGCATGAATACCGCCGGTTGCGGAAAAATTGTTTTGGCTGCTCCGAAGTCTTTCTGACAACAGGTACAAGGTGTCCAACGCTATCTCTATGGGCTCATTCGCTTGGCAACGAAAGATGCTGACCGTCTTGATCGCTTCAATGGATCCCTTCCCGCACACGCCGCAGCTCGACGTCGTGTAAAAATTGCGGTCAGCATTATGTAGACGCGGGACGACCCCCGGACTTAGTTCGACAAGAATCCGATTGCTACTATTGCGATCACAGGTACCTACCACATGTTGTATTCGTCGGATATGGCTGGCCCTGTCAATAATTCCCTCGGTGAACAGAAAGCCGGCAGCCAGTTCGGTATCATGACCCGGTGTGCGCATGGTCACAGAAATGTTCTTGATCGTATTGCTCCCCTCCTCAAATGCAGAGATGCTGATTTCCAGCGGCTCTTCCACTGACACATCATCATCATCTGAACAACTTGAACCGTCTCTAAACCTGACAAGTTTAACTTGTTGAATCGCCTTATTCGCCAATGCCCTGGTTTCCATAAAAGCTTTTGGTTTATTTAAAAGTAACGTTTTTAGGCCCGAAAAGCGCAAAAACAAACAAGAGCCAATTCATGATCAGCTCTTGTTTATTAGTCATCAGGCCTTCAGATCTATTGGCAATGTATGGATCCGCTTACCTGTAGCCGCATAGATTGCATTGCATAATGCGGGAGTAAAAGGCGGAACTGGCGGTTCGCCCACTCCCGTCGGTTTGGCATCACTTTCCATAATGTATACATGGATCTGCTTAGGCGACTCAGGCATCCGGACGATCTGATAACCGTCAAAATTACTTTGCTCGACCTGACCCTGCTTAACGGAAATGGTACTTTTAAGCGCCAGACTGGCAGAAAACTGCGCCCCACCTTCAAATTGTGACTTAATCCGGTCGACATTCACTGGCAAACCGCAATCGACAGCGTAATAAACATTCGGAATACTTATATTCTGATTAGCATCTACCTGCACCTCCACCACGCAAGCCACATACGTCAGGAAGCTTTTGTGGGCTGCGAAGCCAAGCGCGCTGCCCTTCGGCAACGACCTGCCCCAACCAGATTCTTTAGCCACCCGTTCGATCACCCTCTTCATACGCCCCGTATCCCAGGGATAATCCGCAATGTTCTCACCATAATTAGGGTATGTTGTTTTGACCAGTTCCTGATCAAAGGTAATATGACGGTCTTCTCCCAAAAGTTCCAGTGCATTAGCAATGGGATCCATCCCCCGTGCTTCCGCGACTTCGTCCATCATGGTCGCAATGGCAAAAACCTGAGGAATATTGCGAACAGACCGTAACCAGCCAATCCGCAAATGGGCCTTCGCGTCGTGTGTTTCGAGACTAATGGCAGGCACATCATACGGAAAATCGGAAGCACCCAACATCAATTCCCCATCGCTCGGCTGCACGACCTTCATGTCGTCCGTCGCCGAAATCGAAGGATTGGCAATATGGTGCGACCATCCGCTTAACTTGTTCTGACTGTCTATAGTGGCAACAATACGCTGTACGCTAAGCGCATGGTAATAATCATGCCGGATATCATCTTCCCTCGTCCACTGCACTTTCACCGGATACCCGGATTCTTTGGCAAGAATCGCTGCCTCCAGAATAAAATCGGGTTTGGATTTCCGGCCAAAGCCTCCACCCAGCAAGGTAACGTTCATTTTTACCTTCTCAACAGGAATACCGATCTCTTCAGCGACCGCGTCGCGTGCACCCTGTGGATTTTGGGTACAGGCCCAGATTTCACAGCTTCCATTTTTCACAACTGCGAGCGCACAAGGCGGTTCAATGGTGGCGTGCGCCAGATAGGGCGCGACGTATGTGTGATCGATAACCTTTTTTGCACCAGCCTTCGCCGCCTTAAAGTCGCCCCGTTGACGCCGGATGGTACCCTCTTTAGCCATCTCCTGTCTGAGCTCTTCAATCTGTCTGGCAGAGTCATAGTCCGCATTTGGCCCCAGATCCCATTCCACCTCGAGCAGATCCCGGGCTTTGATAGCCGCCCAGGTATTTTCCGCAATGACAGCAACTCCACTTAATGGCTTTTTTAAGGTAGCCGGCAGGCCTGCGCCTTTGATAACGACCACTTTTAGGACTCCGGGCACATTCCGCGCTTTGCTGTCATCGAAAGATTTAACTGTACCACCGACGACTGGACAGCGTTTGATGACAGCAATTTTCATTCCCTCAACCTCGGCATCTATGCCAAACACAGCCTTCCCGGTAACGATATTATGCAGGTCAATAATCGGTGTCTCTTTTCCGACCATCGTGAGCTGCTTTTTATCCTTGAGCCTCACTTCACTTACTTTCGGCAGGGGCAGCGACTGTGCGATTTCTACCAATTCTCCAAAACTTTTCTTTTTACCTGAAGGCGAATGGACGACCTGCCCTTTCTGGGTGTCACATTCCTCTACGCCTACCTGCCATTCCTTTGCCGCTGCGCGGATCAATAGGAGGCGCGCTATAGCACCGGCTTCACGCATAGGTTTATAAAACATCCGCACGGAAAACGAACCGTCCGTATTCTGGTTACCATATTTCTTCTCATCGCCTTCGGCCTGAAGAATTTCGACCTTGCTCCAGTCGGCGCCCAGTTCATCGGCCACAATCAAAGGCAGCGACGTACGTATACCCTGCCCCATTTCCGAGCGATGTGCAATGATGGTGACCTTACCGTCCGAGCCAATACTCAGATACACATTCGGAGCCACGGTAGCGACTTTTTTCCCTTTATCATCGCAGCTAAAAAAACTGACACCCAGCAGCAGGCCTCCAGTCAGCAAGCCGCTAGCTTTTATAAAATCTCTTCTGGAGACACCAAAAATTTCAGACGCGACCGTTGCGGTCTTTTTTTTCTGAAAAGGAGCTAATATTTTCATGATTTGCATGCATTATAATGAAAGACTAACCGGTAGTCACCGGTGTGCCGGCCGCGTCCAAGATGGCCGCCTTGATTCTATTATAGGTACCACATCGACACAGGTTGCCCTTCATCGCTTCCTCGATCTCCTGTTCCGAAGGTTTGGCATTTTTTTTCAGCAATGCGGCCGCGTTCATAATTTGTCCAGTCTGGCAATATCCGCATTGGGGCACCACATATTTTTCCCACGCTTCCTGCAGCGGATGGTCTCCATCGGTGGACAATCCTTCTATAGTGGTGATCTTGCCCTCGCCCACCGCTGAAATCGGAAAAGAGCACGACCGTATTGCAGTATCATTGAGATGTACTGTACACGCGCCGCAGAGCGCCTTTCCGCAGCCGAATTTAGTTCCTTTGAGATTCATGATATCCCGTAGCACCCATAATAACGGCATGTCGTCAAGCACATCGACCTCGTGCTTCTTGCCATTTACCTGAATTGAGTATTTTGCCATAATTGTTAATTTTTTATTGCCTATTATCTGCAGTCTCTCATCTACAAACACTGGCTCAGTCTTTTCATCTGCAAAATCAGTACTTAAATTAAGTAAATAATTATATATTTCACTGTATTTTTTACCATTATTACAGATTTGATGTATTTTAACGCATAAATCACTAAATTTGGTAGAGACTATCTGCAGCAGCACCCTAAGAACATGAAAGAGATCAAAGACATTATTTTCGCCGCAGAGCAAGCATCAGCCCAACACATGGAGATGGCGCTGGCGACGGTTGTCAAAGTCGAAGGCTCTTCTTATCGGCGGGCCGGAGCAAGGATGCTGGTAACAGCAGATGGGCGCATGACCGGCGCCATCAGCGGAGGCTGCCTGGAAGGCGACGCTCTAAAAAAAGCACTGTTAGCCATACAGCAGCGCCAAAATCGTCTGGTGACCTATGATACCAGCAGCGATGAAGGTAATGCGATCGGCCTACAGCTGGGCTGCAATGGCATTGTCCATATCTTGTTTGAATACATTGATTTCACCAAATCCATGCATCCGATAACCTTATTGGAAAACGTCTTGCAACATCGCCGCGAAGCCATATTGGTGACTTGTTTTTCGGAAGACCGACGCCAACTTCAATTAGGTAGCATGCTGTTGACAGATGCTTGTGGCAGCGCACAGTCCGCGCCGTCAGATGACGCTGTCGATCCTAGGCTGTCGGAAGCCATCGCGCTTGCTAAATCAAAACGACAGTCTGTCCTAACGTCCTACAAACATCAGGAAATGGAATGTAAAGCGCTTGTCGAATACCTGGCCCCTACAGTCCACCTCGTTGTGGTGGGTGCCGGCAACGACGCACAGCCTCTCGTAGAGACTGCCGACATCCTGGGCTGGGAGATCACCGTGGTGGATGGACGTGCAACACATGCCAGCGAACAACGCTTTCCGGCGGCAAAGCAAATAATCGTGACTCCTGCGGACCATGTCATTCCGAAAATTCAAATAGATCCCTGGACCGTTTTTGTTCTTATGACGCACAACTATCAATACGATCTGCAGGTACTCAGCCAGCTCGTTGCCACCAATATCGCTTATATTGGCTCTTTGGGCCCCAAAATAAAATTGGCACGCATGTTCAAGGATCTTGAGCAGTTAGGCCTGGTGCTGACCGAAAGTGATAGGAGGCGGATTCATGGGCCTGTCGGACTCGATATTGGTGCCGAAAACGCGGCCGAAATAGCAATTGCGGTCCTGGCGGAAATCAAAGCTGTACTTAGCGGCAGGCCCGGCACTCCGTTAAAGTACTTGCCGACAAAAATTCATGCTGCTAGCCCTTTAATACTTTAACCCATGCTCACAGACAAATACGGACGATCCCATACTTACCTGCGTATATCGTTGACAGATAACTGCAACCTCCGTTGCTTTTATTGCATGCCTGAGGAAGATTATGCTTTTACACCTCATGCACAGCTCATGCAGGTGGACGAAATCGAGCAGCTGGCCAAGGTTTTTGTGGCTCACGGCGTACGCAAAATCCGTCTCACGGGCGGTGAACCTCTGGTACGGCGAGACGCCCCCGCAATCATTGCCATGCTATCCCAGCTTCCCGTTGAACTGCATATGACCACTAACGGCATCAGGATTGATGACATGCTCGGGGAAATCGTGAGCGCCGGATTTAAAAGCGTCAACATCAGTCTGGATACTTTGCGTCCAGAGCGCTTCATAAAGATCACCAGAAGGAATTATTTTGAAAGGGTACGCGCAAACATCGACCTCCTGCTAAAATACAACGTCATCACGAAAATTAACGTGGTTGTCATGAAAGGCATCAACGATGACGAAATCCTGGACTTTGTGGCACTTACCAAAAGCAAACCAGTGGAAATCCGCTTTATCGAATTCATGCCGTTTAGCGGTAATAAATGGAGCAGCAATCAGGTGCTTACCTATGACGATATCGTGAATACAGTGCAACAAGCGTACACGATACAGCCTGTAACGGTCAGACCGCATGACACAGCCAAAGCGTTTTCGATCCCTGGTCACCTCGGACGTATCGCAATCATCAGTACGATGACAGCCCCATTTTGTGCCGGTTGCAACCGGATACGGCTCACGGCTGATGGAAAATTAAAGAACTGCCTCTTCTCTGCTGGAGAGACAGACCTCCTCTCCACATTACGGACTGGCGGGGACGTCCTCCCTTTGATACAGCAAAATATTCTATCCAAAGCACAGGCTCTGGGTGGACAACTGGCGGAAAACTTTGAACAGATAGAAACCGATTTCTTACAAAATCGCAGTATGATCACTATTGGCGGATGAAAACAAAAACAGGCATAATCATATTGGCAGCGGGCAGCTCGTCCCGTCTCGGAAGCCCCAAACAGTTGCTTGAATTTAAAGGAAGCAGCCTACTAAAACGCATCAGTATGGCCGCCCTCGACGTTCCGGATGCTGCCGTCTGTATCGTTGTCGGTGCTTTCCACGATCTTGTACGGACCGCCGTCGCCCATCTGCCCGTAAGCATAAGCATCAATCCCCACTGGCAAAGCGGCCTCTCGTCCTCTATCCGCACAGGTTTACAAAAGCTTTTGACCATACATCCCGGGATCGAGCAGTGCATCATCAGCCTCTGCGACCAGCCTTTCGTTGATCAGCATGTATTCCTAGCCTTGGATAACCTCGCCGACCAAAGCGGCAAAGGAATAGTTGTAACTGGATTCGACGGCACCTGGGGACCTCCGACATTATTCGGCAAAAAGTATTTTCGACAGCTGATCGCATTAGAAGGACATGAGGGCGCAAAGAAAATTGCCAGCCAATACCCTGAAGACCGAATTGTCTTCGATTTCGATGCGGCGAAATTCGACATCGACACTGCGCAGGATTACTTTGATCTGCCTCATCAGCTGATTTCTGTGGAGCAAGCTACAGCGATTATAAATCATTTTTTACCAACAGCACGCCAACAGCATGTTTCGATCCAGCAGGCCCTTGGCTACACACTGGCACAAAGCGTGGCCGCCACACAACAGATACCCGGCTTCCCTCAATCTTCCATGGACGGCTACGTCATCCGTTATGCGGACCGGTTTAAAACACTGCGGGTGACGGATAAAATCCCTGCAGGCAGCAGGACGATGAAAACACTTTTACCCGAACAGGCGATGCGTATCTATACCGGAGCACCAGTACCCGATGGCGCCGACACTGTCGTGATGCAGGAGAAAGTAGAGCGGCTACAAGACAACCATATTGTCATTAAAGACGACTCACTCCGCTTCGCAGACCATGTGCGGCCCCAGGGTTCCGAAGTTGAAGCGGGTACAACGGCCATGCTTCCAGGTACTTTTCTGAGCCCTGCCGCGATTGGCTATCTTGCCGGGATAGGCTGCGCTGAAGTTGATATTTTTGCTGCGCCAAAGGTCCATATCCTCCTTACAGGCGATGAACTTAAACCCTTGGGAAGCCCCTTAAATTATGGCGAAGTATACGAGTCCAACTCTTTTCAGCTGGACGCTGCCTTAAAGCAGCTTGGAATACAGCAGGTCCATATGCAACATGTCAAAGATGACAGGGAGGCCCTGGAGACAACACTCAACAATGCGCTCACGCATGCAGATATCGTCCTTTTGGTGGGTGGTGTCAGTGTCGGTGACTACGACTATGTTGTCGACACAGCCAAGACCTGTGGTGTCAGGCAACGCTTCCATCGTATACGGCAGAAACCGGGCAAGCCTTTATTTTTTGGCACCAAAGATACCAAGCTTGTGTTTGGGCTACCCGGCAACCCTTCATCGGCACTCACCTGCTTTTACCTGTATGTAGCTCCCGCCCTTGAACAGATTATGCAGCTTCCACACCGCAACCGTATCATAAAAACCTATGCCGCGCAAGCCTACGCCAAAAAACCGGGGCTTACGCATTTTTTGAAAGCAACTTATGATGGCCAGTCGGTAACGCCTCTGCATGCCCAAGAATCGTATCGGCTGCAGTCATACGCACAGGCCAATTGTCTATTGATTCTGGATGAAAGCTCAACAGGATGCCAAACTGGTGACGAAGTCCTTATATACCTTCTAACGTAGTAGTTATGCCCTTTGATTTTTTTTATGTTTTTCTGTTTATTCTTGCCTTTCTTTATGCCGCAGTCGGACATGGCGGTGCCAGCGGATATTTAGCCCTCATGGCACTCTATGGAATTGCGCCACAGGAGATGAAGCCTACTGCACTTGTACTTAATCTTTTTGTTTCGCTGACTTCTTTTATACAGTATTATAGAGGCCATTATTTCAGGAGAAACCTGTTTTTGATAGTCGCTGCAGCGTCGGTACCCATGGCATTTATCGGTGGCATGATTACCTTGGAGGACCAGCTTTACAAACGCCTGCTGGGCGCCCTTCTGCTTTTTCCGGTCTTCCGATTTTTTTTCTTCGAAAGTCCCGCAGCGGACGAACTGAAACCACACAGCACTGCAGGCTCAATAATCATCGGAGCGATTGTAGGATTGCTTTCTGGCATGATCGGAATAGGTGGTGGCATTATCCTGTCGCCCTTACTCATTTTGTTAAAATGGACCGATCAAAAACAAACTGCCGCTATCAGTGCTGCATTTATTTTCGTAAATTCATTGTCAGGTCTGAGTGGTATGCTGACGCGGGGTATCGCATTCAACGCCCACATGTGGCTATACGTAGCCATTGCATTTTTAGGCGGCCTGCTGGGCGCCTATCTAGGATCGAAGAAATTAAAACAGGATGCACTAAAATATGTACTTGCAACTGTACTTCTGGTTGCAGCATATAAATTACTGTTTACCAAGGCTTAAAATAATAACAAAAGAGCAACACATACGATAACGCGCCCTTATTTATCAACGTAGTCCTATGTGGTCAAGATAAAGGTAAAGCGGCGCAAAATAAAATGAGTACACCCATGAAAGTGAAAGTAAAAACATTTGGTTCACTGACAGAGCTATTGGAAAAAGAATTTTATATAACAGCTGTGGATACGGCTGATTTAGTAGCTACGCTGACAGCGCAGCAGCCGGCACTAGCCAACCGCAGTCTGTTGATCGCTGTCAATAATACACTGGTCAAAGAAACGACAGCTTTGGCGGCCGATGACATTGTTGCATTGATGCCACCCTATTCAGGAGGATAACAAATGACGGACGATCGCTATTCAAGACATTACGCACTCACGGGTTTCGGTAAAGTGGCCCAGATGAAGCTCCTGCAAGCCGGGGTGCTAGTCGTCGGTGCCGGCGGGCTGGGTTGCCCTGCTCTACAATATCTCGTCGCATCGGGGATTGGCACAGTAGGCATTGTTGACCACGATTCGGTCGATATCAGTAACCTGCACCGGCAAGTGCTGTATGACAGCGACAACGTCGGACATCCAAAGGCGGAGGTCGCCGCAGCAAAACTGCGTCGGCAGAATCCCGATGTGACCATCTATGCCCATAGCCTCATGTTACATCCCGCGAATGCAGCGTCGCTGATTGAACCCTACGACATCGTGATCGACTGTACAGACAATTTCGCTGCACGCTACTTACTTTGCGACGCCTGCCGCTTGCTGGACAAACCACTTATTTTCGGCGCTATATACCAATATGAGGGGCAGCTCGCCGTATTCAACGTCGCTGATGATAATGGGTTGAAAGCTACCTATAGGCATCTCTTCCCTATCCCACCCGATCCCTTGGAAGCGCCCGACTGCAATACCGCCGGTGTACTCGGTGTATTACCTGGTCTTATCGGCACGCTGCAGGCAACAGAGGCCATTAAACTGATTACCGGCATTGGCACTGTATTAACCAATCAGCTCATGACGATAAATATTCTTGACAACAGCTCTTACACATTTACCATCCCTGGCGATGTGCCATACGACAATAGCTATCCGACTACCTTGGATGCCCTGAGACAATTTAAATACGATCATTTCTGTGCAGCAGCTGACCAACAGGTCCAAAACCTCAGGGCAGAACAGCTTGTGACCCGCTGGCATGCGGAGGATGTCCTGCTTATTGACGTACGTGAAGCTGCGGAGGTCCCTAAGCTACCTGTCGACCATATCCGTATACCACTTAGTGAGCTCCCACGGCAGCTTAGCAAATTAGCACGTCCCAAACTAGTCTTCATCTGTCAGACCGGCAAAAGGAGTTTGGCAGCGGCTCAGTTTGTTGCAGCACAAGATAACCATGACCATCAGATTTTTAATTTGGAGGGTGGCATCGACCACCTTAAACTTTATTTCCATGCATAAAACAAAAAGTGACATATTTATTCAGGGTCCCATTCCCGCAACGGTAATCGCCGATACAATTACCAAACACGGATCCAGAACCGATATTGGCGCCCATAGCCTGTTTCTGGGACAGATCAGGGCCGACGAGGTGGCGGGAAAAACAGTCCGCTCGATCGAATATACCAACAATAAAGAACTGGCACTGCAACAAATGGATAGCATCCGTTCACAGATCTTTGCAAAGTATGATCTCAGCTGCATGCATGTCTACCACAGCGAGGGTATCGTTCATGCCGGCGAAATCTGTTTCTTTGTATTCACTTCCTCGACGCGGCGCAAAGCAGCGATGAATGCGTCCCAGGAACTGGTCGAGCGCATCAAAAGCGAACTGCCTATTTGGGGCCGCGAAATATTTGAAGATGAATCACATCAATGGAAAATTAACAATTAAACATGGTTGACATTACATTTAAGAGCCCCACTTTACGAAAAGCAATAGCCCTGGGCACTGTTAAAGTCTCAGAGCAACGGACCATCAATATGATCGAACAACGCCAGGTACCCAAAGGCGACATTTTCGAATTTGCGCGTGCTGCCTCCTTGCTCGCCATTAAAAAGACAGGAGATATGATCCCCGACTGCCATCCGCTTCCTGTTGAATACGCTGCAGTACGGTATGCCATCGAAGGATTGCAAATTCATATTGAAGTCGAGGTCCACACGATTTATAAGACGGGAGTCGAAGTCGAGGCCATGCATGGTGCGTCCATCGCCGCCTTGGTCATCTATGATATGCTAAAACCCATTGACAAACAGGTTGAAATTGGCAGCATACGGCTTGTTGAGAAGCAGGGTGGCAAGAGCAACGATGTGATCCTGGGAATCGATAGTCTCCGTTCTGCCGTCGTTGTCTGTAGCGACTCTGTCGCTCAGGCGAACAAACAAGACGTATCCGGCCGGTTGCTGGTGCAGCTTCTTGAACAACAGGGTTTAACGGATATCAACTATTCGGTTGTGCCTGATGAAGCGGAAGCCATACGTAACTGCCTGGAAGGGCATCAGGCAGCAGGAATCGATCTTTTGCTATTTACTGGCGGTACTGGACTTTCAGATCGCGATATCACGCCGGATATCGTGTCCCCCTATATCAGCAGGCCCATCCCGGGCATCATGGAGACTGCCAGACAATATGGGCAACAACGGGTAAAAACTGCCATGCTGTCCAGAGGGATCTCGGGGTTTGCAGGCCGTATGCTTGTGCTTACCCTGCCGGGGTCCCCTAATGGCGTCCGGGAAAGCGTAGCAGCGCTGTTTCCTCAGCTGTTCCATGTCTTCCAGGTCCGTGAAAATATCCGGCACGATTAATCTGTCCTGCCAGACGCTGCTTACATCGTGTTCCGTCAGTCTGCACAAGCGGTTAAGGTTCGGTCGAACCGTTACGCCCGTAGTTTTGCAACACAACGACCAATGCGTTCGATAGCTTCTTCGATCTCCGAGATGGTATTGTACCTCCCCAAGCTAAAACGTAGTGAGGATAAGCCGTCTCGGTCCGATAAACCCATGGCTTTGAGGACATGGGAGGGCCTATGCGTGACCGCAGTGCAGGCTGAACCACTTGATGCGGCGATATTGCCCAGTGCCCTCAATAACTCTTCCGCCTGTATACCCTGAAAGCAGATATTCGTTGTATTAAACAACCTATTGCTCGCGGTAGCATTAGAGAACGTACCGGGGATATTCAGCAAGCCAGTTTCAAGTATATCCCGCAACGTCCCAATATGCAGCCGATCTTGCTCCTGCGACTCCAGAGCGAGGCTCAGCGCCTTGCTCATACCGACGATGCCGGGGACATTTAAAGTCCCGCTTCGATACCCCTGCTGCTGTCCGCCACCATGAATCAAGGGACTCAGCAGCTTGTTAGCTGAACCGTCGCAGCACAGCCCACCTACACCTTTGGGACCGTAAAACTTATGGCCCGAAAACACTAAAAGGTCCACCCCCAATTCTCGCACATCGACCTTCACTTTACCTACACCCTGCGTGGCATCACTGAGCAACAAAGCCCCTTTCTGATGCACAATCTCACTGATCTGACGAATGGGATGGATAAGACCTGTTTCATTATTTGCCAGCATGGTACAGACCAATAAGGTATTTTCGCTCACAGTCTCCGCCAGCTGTAGGAGATCAATATGGCCTTCGTGATCGACGGGCAACACCGTCACCTTATAACCGTCGAAGGCCATTGCCTGACAGGTTTCCAGTACAGCCCTATGTTCGGTAGCGACCACCACGATATGTCGGCGCGGTGAAGCCCTTAGTCCTTTGACTGCCATATTGATCGCTTCTGTAGCACCCGAAGTATATATGATATGCTGTGCTTTTGCGCCTAAAGCGATTGCCAGTTCTTCGGTATACTGTTCCACAACGTCCTGTATACTAAGGCTAAAAAGATGCGAACCGCTTGGATTTGCAAAATCCGCAGTAAAAAAAGGTAACATAGCTTCCAAAACCCGCTCATCTGTGGGCGTGGTTGAATTATAGTCCAAATAGACGAATGTAGAATGCATATATAAATGTACTCACTCCGCCGGAGAACACCTAATAAACATGAACTCTTTTGCTGGCACTCTCCCCTAATCCATTGATATCTACGCCTCTGCTAAACTAGCTGATTTTATCTCGAGAAATCGGTCTTCGTGGCTTGATTATTGCTTTGATTTGCGGCGGCAGTTTACGATTCATCCTGCTCCTAAATATCCTATATGCAAAGATCACATCCGGATGCCCCTCTTTACCTTGAAGCGTTAAAGGAAATTCCTTTGGCGACAGCTATTTATGATAATGTCAATCTCAATATCGGTTTTGCCAACTCCAAGATGCTGGACATCTGGCGCATCGGCGAGGAGATTCTGGACAATCCTTTTACAGAAGTGTTTCCCGGATTTACGCAGGATGGTTTTGCAACGATACTGACCAATGTTTGGGACACAGGCATCACCTATAGAGCTTCTGACGCACCAGTTTATATCTATAATGGAGACTTAAAATTTAAACGTTATTTCAATTTTGAGTACAAACCGCTAATAGATCAACGGGGCAGGACCTACTCTATTTTGCATACCGCAAGTGATGTTACCGACAAGATACAGTCGCTACAAGCTTCCGGCCAGCAAGAAGATGAAAGACATCCCGATAGCAACCTACAGATGATTACACACACCTTATCGCATGACGCCAAAAATCCGCTGGCCCTGGCCAAAATTGGAGTCAGCGTACTAAAAGAGCACTTGGAGATGTCGCCGGGCCGGAGACTTGAATTATATGAAGTCATCAATCAGTCACTGGAAAACATCAATGATATCATTGACAAGACCGTGGAGTTAAGCCTCGCCCCCAGCTATAAGCTCCAAAAGCAACTCGTGCGGCTCGATCATGCGCTCGCTGCATGGTGCCGGGAAGCAAAAATGCTTCATCATTCACCCCACACCCAAATCGTCTTCGGAGACCTTTTCCCTATATTCAGTGATCCGCATGCTATTTATCAGATTTTCACGAATCTGGTGAACAACGCCATCAAATATTCCAGCTGTAATAAAAAAGCTCAACTATATATCCGTAGCGAGCGGACAAACAACGGCACCGTCTATTTCATAAAAGACAATGGCATCGGGATACCTCAGCATGAACTCGAGAATATTCACCTAGAACGCCAACGCGGTTCCAATTCCGAAAAATATAAAGGCAAAGGCTTGGGACTCTTTATCGTCAAAGAACTCGTGAATAGAATTGGAGCACAGTTCACTATTTTCAGCAAAGAACAACAGGGCACAGAAGTCCGGCTCTTCTTCCCTAACTGACCTATTTATCTTCCAATAAATCTTATAAATGAACAAACAATTTCCGGTGAACGTATGATTTTTGTCTCCGATCCAAGCTAAGCGAAGATAGATCAGATTGGGATAAAATGACTATCAGCCAACAAACTCTTAATTAAGCTGTGATTTTTCAATCGTGAAGAATAGTTATCTTTGGTATAGATCATACCTGAAAGAGCGATGCAAATAACCGCACCTGACATACTGTCCGCCTATATCAGGCACTATCTTATACTGAACTGTGATTATAGCTGTGAGAGACGATTACGCCTCTTTTCAGATGCCAGCATGGGAATGGTATTTTGCCTTGATCAGAGCAGCATTTCGATGGACAGAACACCGCTTTTATCGCCATCCTTTGTATATGGACAGATCAGCCAGTTCAAAGACCTGTATTTAGCACATCGTACTTCCTTTATCGTTGTTGTGTTTCAGCCGGATGGCCTCTTTAAACTGCTAGGAATACCCGCCTACAGCCTTAAAGACCAGATAATCGATGCACAGGACCTCTTTGGGCAAGCAGGCCGAAAGCTTACCGTACAACTGATTAATACCAATAGTGTCAAAGAACAGCTAAATATCCTCAACAGTTTTTTCTATACACGGTCTAGCAACAGTCAAGCTTCTGATCAGCACATCATCAGTTCGGCAACAGAATTGATCAGCAAACATCAGCAACCTGTTACAGTCGAAAAATTGGTCAGACATACCGGTTACAGCGAGAGGCATATTGAGCGGGTCTTTCATGAGCACATTGGCCTCAGTCCCAAGAAATTCGCCGGTATCATTCAGCTACACCGCTTTCTAAAGCTGCTCAAAAACAGTGCAGACCGGCATAATATGACCGGACTCGCCTATGAAGCCGGCTATTTCGATCAGTCTCACCTCATCCGTTCATTTCGGAAAAACATTGGTCTGACGCCTTCTGAATATCTAAAAAGCAACAGACTAGCCATCAATTTTATGGAGTTTGCCAGCCCCTCGGCCACCATGTCGGATTTGTACAATTTCCCCTGATTCAGGAGTCTTAGCTTTGCCATATAGAATTAAAAAAATATGGAAAAATTAAAAATTGCGACCGCCCAATTTGCGCACCGGAGTGCAGACAAAGCTTACAATTTAGCCGTTATTGAACGTTTAGCAGCGCAGGCCGCCGCTGAAGGTGCCGATGTCGTTGCCTTCCATGAGTGCTCAGTGACGGGGTATACGTTCGCCAGACATCTGGACCGGCAAGACATGCTTTCCATCGCCGAAGTCGTTCCGAATGGCGAAAGCACACAGAAGCTTATAGAAATAGCCACCAAATATGACATTATTATCCTTGCGGGGCTATTTGAAAAAGACGAACACAACAACTTGTATAAACCGTATGTCTGTGTGGATAAAAACGGACTTATCGCCAAACACCGCAAACTACACCCCTTCATCAACCCACACCTAAAAGCAGGCGACAGTTATACCATCTTTGACATCAAAGGCTGGAAATGTGGCATATTGATCTGCTATGACAATAATGTCATCGAAAATGTCAGAGCCACAAAATTATTGGGAGCTGATATTATCTTCATGCCCCATGTAACGATGTGCACACCATCTACCAGACCGGGAGCGGGTTTTGTAAATCCTGATCTCTGGGAAAACCGCGAGTTTGATCCCACGTCATTACGCCTTGAATTTGAAAGCATGAAAGGTCGTAGCTGGCTGATGAAATGGCTCCCTGCCCGTGCTTTTGACAATGCAGTATATGTAGTTTTTTCAAACCCCATTGGCATGGACGACGATCAGCTCAAGAACGGCTGTTCAATGATTTTAGATCCTTTTGGTGATATTCTTGCCGAATGCAGGACCTTCGAAGACAGCTTTGTCACCGCGGTACTGTTCCCCGAAAAGGTAGAGCAAGCCGGAGGATATCGCTATATAAAGGCAAGACGCCCGGAACTCTATCGGCATATTATCGGCCAGTTCCACACGCCCGACCAGCAGGTGGCCTGGTTACATACAGGCGAAGACTAATCTCCAAAGAAAACCTCCAGCTCCGCTCCGGACTACTGCAACAGCAATACTGGAGGTTTTCTTCGGCTCCTCAGCGGGCATCGGCCGTAGTAGCTTAACGCACCTTGAGCTATAGTTGTTAAATAAATTACGAACAATATTTTCGCCAAACGCTACATTATACTCCCTATTTATAGTTAATTTAGCCATTTCATATTTATTAACAGCTCAGCCAATAGCCATATGCACTATTTGCGAACATATTGGAAAATGCTCACCCTTATCGGTACGCATTCGGGAATGTCTTATATCGAACTCAAAAGAGTACAAATGGTCAATCTGATCGCCATACTCTGCATATTGCCTACAATTTGCTTTTTTGTGCTGAATATCGTTGAACATCGCACACTCCTGGCTGCGATCAATATCTCCAATTCAATCTGTTCAATAGCGGTACTTGTTCTGCAATATGACCGAAAACACCATTTCGCCAAGGCGATGCTTTTGATCAGCAATTTTATCTTCTTTCTCCTCGGGGCACTTTTGTTTAAAAACGGCGGTGAGTATTTCCTGCTGTGTACAATGGTAGCCTCGATGCTGCTCTACGACGACCGGCGCATCCATATCGCTTTCCTTTTGGCTACGGCAAGCTCTATTGCCACAGTCTATCTTTTGCCAGACATTCTCCCGCTAAACCAGCAGGTATCCAAGCTACGCTTGATCTTCAATGTCAGCAATGCACTGGCATTTATAGTCATCGCTGTTAACTTCTTTCTGCAGATCATTTACAGCAACATGAAAAAAATAGAAGAACAGCGGCGCAAGCTGGAATCTATCAACCGGGACAAGGAAAAGATATTTTCAATAGTAGCTCATGATATCAAAACGCCGTTTGCGAGCCTGGAAGCCATGGTCTTGATGCTACGCGATCAAATACTCAACAATAAGACCTCGATAAAATATATTCAGCAGCTTCACCAGCAGGTCGTCCATCAGAGCCAGGCACTGGACGACTTCCTCCAGTGGGGTAGCAGCAGCATGAAGGGGATTACGGCAGCAGCAGTTCCGGTCCTGCTTTTGCCATTAGTGCAAGATATCGTACAGCTGTTCGCTGACCAGACACGGGCCAAGCAGTTGGACTTCAATATCGACATTATGCCCGGAACACGCGTGCTCGCAAATAGAGACCATACCATCATTATTCTTCGTAACCTGATCAGTAATGCAGTCAAATTCAGTTATGCGGCAGGCAAAATAAGCATTTATTGTACGAAGGATGAGGTTTATACCCATATCCACATTCAAGACGAAGGAGTTGGGATCGCTCCATCCAAATCAGCGCTCCTTTTTCATGTTGCGCAGCGGAAATCCGCAGGGACCAAAGATGAGCCTGGAACTGGCCTTGGACTGGTTCTCTGCAAAGATCTGATCGAACGCAATAATGGCGTAGTAGACATCAAAAGCTCGCCCAATGAAGGTTCGATCTTCACAGTGGGATTGCCAGCCTATCCGACACTCGAAGCTGGAGCGCGAATGGATAAACAGGCTTGTACTTAATATAAAGTCTGTTTACATCTGGCCTTTGGTACACATCAACTCTTGAGTACGATACCAAGTGCTGAATAGGCATACCATCTCGAAAACTTATGCAAATTTTTGAATTGCTGAGCTGCACAACAGCCGATGGACTTTAAGTAGCCGTGAGCGGAAGCTGAAGCAATGCCACCTTCAAATTTCGGTTTTGAATGGGCAGTTCAGACTCACTCCCAGTTGTATGGTTGCCGATAAAGTCGAAACCAAAAGATTTATAATAGTTGATGATCCTGTCATTGTCGGCCCAGGTATCCATTCTTATAAACTTAAACCCGCTTTCCTGTGCATGCTCCCGGGCCCAGCGCAGCACTTTTTCAAAGTGCTTTTGCCCTTTGAATTTTGGATTGACAACAATCCGATGCAAATAAAGCGCATCTCCCTGCTCCCGTTCCTTCCAGATATGCGGGTCTGCATACTGTATAGAAAAAAGACACACTATGTCGCCATGCTGGACGATTTTATATTGCTTCTTACTGCGGATATCATTCCTGAGCCCATCCTCATCGATATAGTTCCATACCTTATATCCATTCTTGCCATCTAATTGCATGGCCAGGTCGAAAAGACCAATGATCTCCTCCCACTCGGTCTCGCTGGTATGCTGGACATTAAATTCCCTCGTATTCATATATTACAATATTACAAAAGGTTACTTGTTAAGCAGGTACTGTATGGTTTCCATGCACTGGACCAGCAGTACCTTATCATCAGCATTAAGATGAGCCGTCATATTCGCGATCTGGTTTTCGACTTTACGATGCGATTCATTTAATAGACGCTGTGCCCCCGCTGTCAAACACAGAAAATAGGTACGGGCATCATTTTCTGACTGTTCTTTCCGCAATAGATCCTTTTTAATCAAGCTTTTAATTGTCCGGCTCAGATATCCTTTATCAAGATGGAGTTTATCGCTTAAAAATTGTGCAGTGGCATTATCTCGCTCTCCAATCTCATACAAAAGCCTTACTTCTGTAAAAGAAAGATCGCTTTCAAAATAGTTTTGATTGATCAAACCAATGTGCGCGACATAAAATCTATTGAAACGCCGTACTTTCGCTGCATATGATTCCATACATTTTTATTAAAATGTAGCTATAATAGTTGCCAAAAGCAACTACTTTTTTCATAAACTGATGGACGCGGTGATCTTAAATTTTATTCAATAATATTTGAATCATTTTTAGTAAATTGTCGGTTGTATTATTTATGATCTGCCCTTATCTATGAAAAATCCAATCGGCATCAAAGATATTGCTGAAATGCTTGGGATCTCGGTTTCCACCGTCTCTCGCGCGTTCCGGGACACACATGATGTCAATCCCGCAACACGTCAGCGCGTGTTGTCACTAGCAAAAGAACTGAATTTCAAGCCCAATAAAAATGCGTCGGCATTGGCTTCCGGATCCACCAGAAACATAGGTATAGTCATTCCGTTTATTACCAATTATTATTTCTCAATGGTCATTTCCGGCATTCAGGAAGAAGCTTATGAACAGGATTACAATATTATTCTGTATGTTACCAATGACAGTATGGCACGCGAGAAGAGTTTGCTGGAGAATCTTTCTACCAGTAATCTGGACGGCCTATTGATATCCATATCTTCCGATTCTTCCAGCAACGAACATTTCGACAAGCTGATGGCCAGAGGATTACCCATCGTCTTTTTCGACCGTGTACCCAACGATATAGAAGCTTCTAAAGTCGTGCAGGATGACTTTGAAGGTGCATTTAGGGCCACAGAGTTCCTCATTGAGCGGGGAGCAACCCGTATTGCCCATATCGCAGGACCAAAAGATCTAAAATTCACACAGTTGAGGCTCAGCGGATATATGGAGGCCCTGACACAATATAAAATCGCCATTGACCAAAGCCTGATTGTGCATTCCGGTTTTTCGCAGGTGCAGGGCAGCGAGGATACGGCTAAGTTGCTGGCACTACCACAGCGGCCTGACGCCATATTTGCCGCCAACGACCGCAAAGCTGTTGGCGCGATACTCAGTATCAAAGAACATGGCTTACAAGTAGGCCGGGATATTGGAGTCATCGGTTTTACCAATGATCCCATCGCCACAGTCGTCGAGCCTACCCTGACAACGATGGAAGAACCAGCCTTTGAAATTGGAAAACGCGCCTGTGCCTTACTGATCCGGCATATCAAAAATAAAAATTTCGAGATTCAGGACCTGGTTGTTCCCAGCAGGCTGATCATCCGCAATTCGGTGGCCCACAAACATGTTTAATCATCGTTGATAGCGTATTTCGCCCGACACAAACGCAGATTGTATCTGAATATTCTCGTCGAACAAAACTAAGTCAGCTATTTTGCCGACAGCAATAGAGCCAATTTCATGGTCCCGGCCAAGCACCCTCGCGGGATTGACGGTCATCATCTGCACAGCTTCCACCAAACTCGCTCCGCCCTGATTTATCATGGTTCTGATCAAGCGGTCAGCGGTAGCCACACTACCCGCAAACGAAGAACGATCAGGCAACTTAGCCACGCCATCTTCAACAATCACTTCAATGCCGTTCTTCAGGCTTCCGAGGATACTATCGCCGGCCGGCATTCCTGCCGCCCGCATGGCATCCGTTATCAAAATTGTCTTCGATGTGCCTTTCACCTTATGAATCAGTTTTAGAAATGGCTCCGGCAGATGTACACCATCAGCAATAATTTCAACGTCAATGGCATCCAATAGCAGACAACTTTCTATAGTCCCCGCATAACGGTAAGCATTGCGCCGGGTCATTCCAGACATACCCGAATAGAGATGTGTTGCGAGGCGGTATCCACTATCGACAGCGGGTAGAATTTCCTCATAAATGGCATCGGTATGGGCCAGTGCCAGTAGTATTCCATACATGCGCACTTTCTGTCCAAATTCAAGTGCTCCAGGCAGTTCGGGAGCGGCGCTCCAGCGTGCAATCAATTGATGGTACTGTGCCAGGATAGGCTCATATTCTTGCGGGTCAGGAGCGCGGATATAACGCGGATCCTGTGCACCTCTTTGGTTCATGGCAAAATACGGTCCTTCAAGGTGAAGTCCCAAAAAACGTGCTCCCCTATCGTTGATGCGCATAGCCTCTTCATAAGTCGAAAACAGCGCAATTAAGTCAGACGTACTGCTTGTCAACGTTGTTGGCAGCATGGCTGTAGTACCATACTGTATATGTGTCTCTGCAACCCGCAGGAAGGCCTCGACGGTGCTGTCCATAAAATCAGCGCCGCCGCCGCCGTGCACATGAATATCTATAAAGCCAGGCGCCAGATAGAGGCCCTCTGCATCCAGTTGCTCGCCGGACACCCGGCTCATAGAAGGACGATCCGAAATATTGACGATCCTGCCATCGGCAATCGATACCGCTCCCGGCTCAAGGATATGGTCAGGCATTATGATCTTTGCATTTGTAATTGTTAACATAGTTTAGTTGTTGTTACTTGTCCATTTCCGAAGCTTGCAACCTTTAAATGCATAAAATACCAAGTATAAAAAACAAGGGGTTAATATCCAATAGGCTGACTTGACATCTGCAGTATCTGCCCACCATCCGTATAGCAGCGGCAGCACCGCATTTCCGCACAAGCCCATGATCAGTAATGCTGCACCTTGTTTAGCATAGCCACCGAGACCCTCCAGCGCCAACGGCCATATTCCTGCCCATATCAACGCATTGGGTAGGCCGATCAGTACGAGAAACCAGATCGAGATGTCGAGGTTACGCCCCAAGAGTGTGATGTTGCCTGTGGTGGTACAGACCAATATAGCCAGCGCTAAACCAACGACTGTGCAGATCTTTAGCATCAGCCGCTGACTGCAGACCTTCGGAATCAGTACAATACCGCAGATATAACCTACAATCGTTGCCGTCAAGGTATAGGATGGCAAGGTTTTGGCGTCCAGCAGAGATAGCCCCATCGATCCAGCATAATTGATGATCGTGTCAATTGCGATGACCTGTGTACCGACATGTAAAAAGATTGCCACAGCACCAAGCACAAGATGCGGAAACTGAAACAATCCCTTTTTGGACTGCGCTTGCTGTAAATGCGATTCGTGAGGTTGCTCCAATTCTGGCAATATCGAAACCTTGATCAGTAGCCCAATCAGAAACAGCGTCGTTCCGACAATGGTATACGGCAGCACAACCCGCTGTATGAGTTCATCCAATGCATTGGCCCGCGTTACCGCATCCATTCCGGGCAATTGACTGAACAGTGTATTGTCCTCAGGCCTGAATACCACGTAAGAGAAGACCAATGGAGCCAATATTCCAGCTCCTTTGTTACATATCCCCATGATACTGATCCGTTGCGCCGCCCGTTCTTTCTCACCGATCATGGTGATATAGAGGTTAGCGACAGTTTGCAATACAGTAAGACCGGTACCCAAGGTAAACAGACCCAGCAAAAAGATACCATAGGTACGACCGTAGGCAGCAGGGACAAATAGAAACGCGCCAAGGGCCATGATCCAGAAGCCGGCCATAATACCATTTTTATAGCCCAGCTTCTTTAGCAGAAAGGACGACGGCATGGACATCACCAGATACGAGATATAAAAGGCAAAGGCGACCAGGTAAGACTCAAAATTACTCAGCTCACAAGCGATTTTAAAGTAAGGGATCAATATTGCATTTACCCAGGAGACAAATCCAAAAATGAAGAACATCAGCCCAATAATACCAATGGATACGAGCGTCGTCTTTTTATCTAATACAGGTGATGTCATGAGCTATGGTTAAAGTAAAGAAGCTGATTCCTCATCAAGGTAACATGTGCAGTCCTCATGTTGTTGCAGTATACTTGCCGGATGGAGGTTGGATACCGGTTCGGCCAAACAATTGTGCACAGCCTCGGCCTTACGCCGGTCAGGCACCGCACAGATAATTTTTTGTGACCGCATAATCTGCCGGATCGACATACTTATGGCTTGAGCCGGGACCTCTTCAAGCGATGTGAACCAGCCCTCACCAAGCTGCTGCTGACGACATTGCGTATCAAGGTTAACAACAAGATAGGCATCACTGACATCAAAATCCGCCGGCGGATCGTTGAAAGCCAGATGCCCGTTTTCGCCAATGCCCACAAAAGCCACGTCAATGGGATGCGCCTTAATCTTTTTGTCCAGACGCGCACATTCTGCCTCTGGATTAGCTTCACCATCGATGAGTACCACTTCCTTTAGTGGGCCGACGAGATCCACAAAGCGTTCGGTCAGGTATTTTCTGAAACTCGCTTTGTGCGTCACCGGAATGCCGATGTACTCGTCAAGATGAAACATCCTGACCTTACTCCAGTCCACATCTGTTGCTCCGACCAGAACTGCCAGCGTTTCAAACTGGCTCTGTCCAGTGGCTAGAATAATATTTGCTTCGCCGTTGTTGTCAATTGCTTTTTTGATAGCCTCTATGCCGGCATTTCCAGCGTACAGGCCTAACTCTTCACGTGTTTTTAATGTTTGTACCTTCACTTGCATTTTATTTAGTAGATTTTAATACTTGTGTTGTGCCCCCGGAACTCAGATTAATGTCGTGCACCGAATTCGTTTTCCAGTTGCCATTGGTAAAGTCGGGAATTTCGATTGGCTGCGAACCATTGGCAACAGACCATTCACTCAAAGGGCCGATCACACTCCAGCTCGCCGCATCATAGACGTCCATATCCATCGGAAGCCCATTTCGAAGACAGTCGATCAATCTCCAGTCCATCATAAAGTCCATACCGCCATGCCCACCGATCGCTTTGGCAAGCTCACCGATCTTGTTGACGATACCCGGAGCATATTTCCGCTCCAGCGCTGCCATCTCCTCTGCTCCGAGAAAATCGTTATGTCCAATGGCAATTTTTCCCGGTAATGGATACTTTTGCGCAAATGCTTTGGTACCACTGACCAAATGAATACGTGAATATGGGCGTGGTGAACTCACGTCATGCTGCAGCATCATCGTACTGCCACTGGATGTCATAATATTAGAAATGTTGATATTTCCGCGAAAAGGTTTGCCGACATAAGCTTCCAGCTGCCTGTCGATCTTTGCCATTTCCTTTGCTTTAGTATGAAGCATAAAATCTTTGGAAGACATGGAACTCATATAATCCATTTTATTGCCCCTGTTGATGCGCAGGATCTGGCAAATGGGCCCCAGCCCATGTGTGGGATAGAGGTTTCCGTTACGGACCGCATTTTCCTTTAGCCGCCAGAAGTCATAGCGTTTATTTTCTTCGAACAGGCTGTCCATGATATCGTGAATATAGGCCCCTTCACAATGGACAATATCCCCAAAAAATCCCTGTCTGGCGAGATTGAGCGTCAACAGTTCAAAATAGTCGTAACAGCAATTTTCCAGCATCACACAATGCTTTTTCGTTTTTTCTGAGGTTCTGACCAGATTCCAGCAATCCTCCACGGTAGTCGCTGCGGGGATTTCGAGCGCCACATGCTTTCCGTGCTCCATGGCATAGATCGCCATCGGGGCATGCAACTTCCAATGCGTGGCAATGTAGATCAGATCAAATTGATCGGATTCACACATTTTCTTCCAGTCATCCGCTCCATCCGCATAAATTCTGGCTGAATGTCCCGGCGTCTTGATTCGACCTCTGGCTTCATTGGCTTTTTGTGGTCTCACATCGCATATGCCATTGATGCTTACACCAGCAATCTGGCTAATACGTTCTACAGCAGCCGATCCGCGGTTCCCAACCCCGATAAAGCCTACCCGCACCATATCTATCCGAGGTGCGGCATAACCTGACATATTAAATATCGGCGCATATTTTTTGCTCGACTGTAAACGAATTTCCTCCAGTGCTGTTGTCGCTGTCTCTTGGGCGTGCAGCCTGTGTCCGCTGACTAGCCCAAGACTTGCCAAGCCTGATAATTTTAAAAATGATCTTCTGTTCGTTCCCATAGTTACTCGTTGATTTGTAATGTACCCCCCATGTGGAGTTTCCTCTTATAAGCATTTACTTTTTCTACTAATTCCTTGTTGTCCCTATCTGAACAAGCGTTGCCAGCCCAAGACAGGAGGTCATCGATATAAACATCGTCCGACGATAGTGCCAGCAATAGTGGTATATCGCCCCAGCGCAAGATTCCGGGAATGTGGACCGCCATGTTGTAATTGTCAAGGCCGCCAGAAGGTCCGGGGAGATAGCTGATCAACAGGTGTCGCAGCTGCAGTTTATTCTGTCTGGGCGCCAAGCTGCTGCTGACCAATGCGGCGACTGCAGTTTCGCGGTCAGCCTGCACGATCAGCTGATGTGCTGGATAATGCTGTTGCATATAATCACTAACCAGCCTAATTTCATCGGCCCACAACCCCATCATCGTCTGGCCTAACCACAGCAGCGAACGCGAGAGCGTGTGGAAACGGGGCAGCGCACCATCTATGCGGTCTCCGGTTGCCGAAGCTCTTTCGCCAAGACCATAAAGGTCTACAACAGCAACCCCGTCGCCTGTGCACAGCAGCCGGTCCATATCCGCGGCCGAGAGGGCCTCCTTCCCTTGTGATGGAAATACAACATAAATATTTTTCCCCTCACCTGAGGGCTTTTTGAGCAATACAGGAATCAGTTGCCCCTGTGCGGTCTCCAGCAGCAGACGCTGCCAGCCCTTGCTTGGTTCAAGCGATTTCACGGCTCTGAATGTATCCGGCTCCGTCGAAGAGAGCAACTGACGAAGCGCTGTTCTGCAAGAAGCCGCGTCCAGCCTCGCTTCCGAAAAAAGATGTTTTTCGGAAGCTCCGAATTCGCGTTGAATAAATTGTGGTATCGTAATGATCTTATTCCTTTCCACACCATGCTGCAGCACGGATAAACTACTGGTATCCAGCAACTGTACTAAACTAATATCAACAGTAGATGACGTTCTATAATTAAAGCTTTTATTAAACCACTGTACCATAGTTTCATTCATCGCATCGGTATAACTATGCGGTTCGTCAAATAATGCGTAGTCCAACTTGTCCCCCAGGCCTTGTTCTTCATAGCTCAGTTTGGCTAGACGGTAGGATTTTAGCATCTGATGCACGTTGAAAGCCGCATTTCCATCTCTCAGCGCAGTGATTATTTTGACGGCTTTGGGCGCCATGGTCTGTAACAGCTGGCCTTCTTCAAAATGCAGCAGCCCCTTGGGATGCAGTTCGCAGACGCAGTTGCTGTTCATGATATAGGAACGGAAGGTGCCTACACTCACCACAGGCACTGCTGCTCTGACCCGCGGTTCGACGGCCGCAAGCCACATCGTCTGGTTACCCCCGCCACTGGCGCCAGTAGCCCCGATCTGATCCTTATCGACGTAGTCCAGCGAGCACAACAGATCGATGGCACGCTGATTTTCCAGCAGCTGCACGCCCATTAATGGGGTTCCCAGATCCAGGAGGAGCGAACCCAGATTAGCGCCATGATACTCGTGCTGATGCATGCGTCCGCGTTCACCCGACCCCATGGCATCCATGCTCAGGCAGACATAGCCATTACTGGCCAATATCTGTGCTGTACGCTGTACGATTTCACTCCGTCTTCCCGGCGGCCAGTGCCCATGACTATTCAGTATGGCTGGAAAAGGTCCTTTGCCTTTGGGGACGTAGAGATTTGCCGGGACATATACGCCCGGCAAGCTCTGAAAGATCAAGTTATGGATCGTATAAGTACCTCTGTCCAAGCTCTTGACAATCTGCATATCCAGGTCTGTCTCACCGGCATGGGTCAGATTCAGGTTGGACCGGATCGCATCCATCACTGCAGCCGCATCCACGTCCCCGTGCAAAGAGAGCCGATTGAGAAGTTCGTCTGCACGGCTTTCAAGAGAAACTTTTACCGGATCTATTTCCTCCGGTATCTGCAGCACCTGCGGTAAGGCTGTCTGCGCTTTGATCTGCTGTCCCATAACGATCATCAATAGAAAAAAATATATCTTACAATTATTCATCGTCGTCCAACCATTAATCCACATCCCACCAGAGCCGGGTTGCTGCATTGTCGGGGCCGCCGAGCAATGCGCGTCCTTTGGTCAGTTCAGTAAGATTGTCCGTAACTTCTGTCAGCGGATACGGCAGCCTTTTAATAAATGTACCGTTGGGCAGACCCGGATTATCTGACTGTACGACAGTATACATTTTAGGATAGCCCGTACGACGATATTCAGCCCATGCTTCCATGCCGTCAGGATAGACCGCCAGCCATTTCTGTACACCTATCTGTTCGCGCTGCACATCGGTACTGTTCCCCCATTTGACCGAGATGCCCGACACTGCTGGCGAATCATGAAAATCACCCGGAGCCACAGTTTTTTTTTCTGACGAAAGATACCTCGACACGGCGGCTTGATCGCTTACTTTCCATTGCTCCATGCTCAAGGTGATACCCTGCTGGTAAAGATCCTGCGCGCCAGCCCCCATATTCCAACCGTTTAAGGCTCCTTCAGCACGCAGAAAAAAAGATTCTGCCGCACACATGACATGCAGACTTTGTGTAAAGTTACCCTCCAGCACCTCACCGTTGTACTTCACCCAATAGGTCCCCACATTCGAATTTGCCCGCGATTGGTTTCTGACATTCCCCAGATCTGTGGAAGTGGCCCCATTGCGCACACTGTTAAAGGCCTTTCCGTCCAGGCTAGGCTGGAAGTAAATGGACAGTCGAGGATCTTCATATCCCTTCAGGTAAGAAGCAATAGTCGAACTCATGGAAAATTCGTTCCACACCGCCACTTGTGCCAAGCCGTTGGTATCATTGCCCGACAGCGACTTGAGCACAGCAGCGTTCTGCTCATTGCTGATCATCACTCCCGATGCGACAGCTGCCTCAGCTTCGGCTTTCGCCTTGTCGGGGTCTATTTTGGATATGCGCAACGCGAGCCGCAGTCGTAACGAATTGGCAAAGCGAATCCAGTTTTCTACACTCCCGTTATACATCAGATCATATCCCTGAAATATTACTGTGCCTGCAGGAAGCGCCTTCAGCCGATCAACGGCGGCAGTGAGCCGCGAAAAAAAATCAGCGTAAATCTTATCCATAGGGTCATAAGGGATAACATCCAGCGCTTCTGCAGCACCAAAATACGGTATCGGCCCAAAATGGTCGGTCAGCCGGTGAAACGCATATACCCACATAATATTGGCGAGAGCAGCTTCACCCGAATCCGCTGCGGTGTTGTCCATAATACTTTTCAGCTGGGGCGCCGTATCGACATACACAACGGTCCAGAAGCGGCGTTGCCAGTCGGGCGTCAGCAGGTAGCGGTCGGTACTGAATGAGTTGGTGGTCAACGCAAAATACTGCGCATATAAGTCTGCTCCAAGGTTCTGTACCGTTTGGTAAAAGGAACGGTTCATCGCCGCAGAGGACTGCGCTTTTGCAAACATAAAAGGCAGTTCGCGCTGCGTAATTACTGTGATATTGTTTGGGTCAGTATTAATCTCCTCAAAGTTTTTCGTGCAGGATGTCAGACCTATTGCCAATAGTGCACTATATAATATGTTTCTTTTCATGGTTACAACAATTAAAAGGTTAACTTTACATTTACACCCAGTGTGCGCACCGAAGGTGGCAGACCGACTTCCACTCCCTGGTAATTGCCGGCTCCAAGTGCGGCTTCCGGATCTATCGGATTCTTTATCTTGCCGATACCCGGTATATCCAGCTTCGATTTACCGCGGAAGAAAAAAAACAGATTCCGCCCGGTCAGGGACAGCTGCGCGTTCTTCAGCACCTTCGTGTTTTTCAAATCAAACTTGTAGGCGATTGAAAGTTCGCGCATGCGCACATTGGTCATGTCATAGGTAAAAAACTCACCCCATGCATCCCGTCCATTTTGTGATACTGTCGTCCAAAGCTGCTGTGCTGTGATAGCCTTCGTATTGGCGCCGCCGTCCGGGCCAATTGCATCCAGCACCAGCCCTCCTTCACGGTACAACGCCGTATAATCAGCCACCCCAAATGCCGCGAGGTAGGCCGAGGTTCCCGAGACAATTTCGCCGCCGATCCGTGCATCGATCAGCGTATTCAGCGTGAAATTCTTATAAGACAAGGAATTTGACCAGCCCAGTAATGCCTTTGGATTAAAGTTACCTAATTTTTGATTTGCCTCTACCACTGGCAGACCATTGGCGTTCACCACAAATTTGCCGCTCTGCGGGTCTCGCTTCCAGACATAGCCGTAAAGATCACCATACTTCTCCCCCTCGTTTACAACTACAGTAGCATATCGGTTATTGTCGGTAATATTGGCCCGTTTTGTCTTTTCGTGGAGTTCGACAATCTTGTTGGTGTTGCTGGAAAAATTAAGTGTTGTTTCCCAAGTAAAATGTTGATGCTTTATCGGCGTACCCGTCAGCTGAACTTCGATTCCTTTGTTTTCTATATTGCCCGCATTGATGTACTGCCTGCTATAGCCGCTGGCCATCGGTAAGCCGAGAAAGAGCAGCTGATTTACGGTATTACTTTTGTACAATGTTAGGTCAAAGCCCAGTCTATTTTCAAAAAATTTCATATCCAGCCCAGCCTCCAGGGACTTTGTGAGCTCAGGTTTCAAGTCAGGAATAGCTTTAGTGGGTGAACGCGAGATAAACCCGTTACCCGCTCCCAGCCCAAAGGCGTAAAGCTGTCGCAGCAGATAAGGATCGGCATCGTTTCCCACTCGCGTGTAGGAGGTTCTGATCTTACCATAATTGACCCATGCAGGCATATGTAACCATTCGTTGAAGATGGCCGAAACGCCCACCGAAGGATAAAAGTAACTATGCGGGGCCTTTAAGGTCGATGTCCAGTCATTACGTGCGGTCATGTCTAAAAACACGTTATTGTAAAAAGCGACCTGTGCGCTCGCATAAACGGAGTTGAGCCGACGCTCATAACCTGCTATTGCCAGGAATTCAGGTGTAGTCGCCATTTTTAGACTAAACTCATTGGGGATGGACAAGCCATTGGCCATATTCTGAAAGCTGCTGTATTTTCTGCGCAGGGAGCTCGCCCCTATATTGTAGGTAACGGCGATATCCGATGTCAACGGATTTTTACCATTGAGCAACAAATCAAAATTGCTCTCCTGATAACGAGCGTTCGTTTCAAAGTACTTGCCTCCTTTGCGGACGTCGCCGATAGACACCGTACTGGCAAAAAAAGAGCCATCTGTATTGTCGATATACTTGTCGAAGCTATACCTACCCATGATGCTCAGCCAATCAGTCAGCTGATAAGTTGCCGATCCCAGTGCCGTGATTCGGTCACGGACTTCGTTGACCGATGTACGATTGGTACTCCAATATGGGTTGTCGTAGATAGCCGCCCCAGACCAGTATTTACGTAACGGCTCTCCTGTGATCGGATCGGTGGTTTCATAGTCCATCAGTTCAGCCTTGTCCATATCCCGCGGCATTATATAGGCCTCGACAGGAATCCCCATGTCACCTAGCCGCGGACGGTTGTCAATCTGTTGATTGACATAATTCAGTTTAACATCAGTCTTCAGTTTTGGAATAAATTCGGTATTGACGCGCAAGTTCAGGCTATTCCGTTTGAGTTCATTTCCCGGGATAATGCCCCCAATTTTGTTGTTGGCATAGGACACATAGCCCTGTACCTTCTCCGTTCCGCCATAGGTGCTTATGCTATTGTTGAATGTCGCTGAATTTTCAAAGAAATCCTTTACGTTGTTTTTGTAAGTCTGCGCCTTCGGCCCCCAGCTCTCCCCGATATTGGTGCCAGCCACTCCACCGTTGCCACGGCCGTAAGTATTCTGAAAACGGGTCAGAAGATTCACCTGGTCAAAAAAGGCGCTACCATTATAATTGATGGTGTACCGTCCCGATTTTCCCTGTTTAGTAGTGATTAGAATTGCACCGTTCGCAGCTCTGCTACCATAAAGCGCTGCTGCAGAGGGACCTTTCAGTATATTAATGGACTCTACATCATCGGGGTTAATATTGGCTGCACCGTCACTGGTGCCGTAGTTATACGTTGTACCGGTCGCCTGCTGTGCACTGGAATTGTCGTAGGGAACTCCATCGACAACAATAAGCGCATTATTGTTTCCCGAAATGGATTTGTTGCCACGAAGCACTACTCGAGCCGAAGCGCCTGGACCGGAAGCGGCGGTGGTGACCACAGCGCCAGCAACTTTGCCTGTCAGACTGCTCATGATATTGCCGCTGTTGTCCCTTGCATCGTTGACAGCAGCGCCACTAAGCTGCTGCGTAGCGTACGTCAGCCCGCGGGTTTCCCGTTTTATTCCCAAGGCGGTGACGACCACTTCATCGATGGTCAAGTTCTCCTGCGTAAGGCTGACGGTCAGCTGCTGCTGAGCCGACACGAGTAGCTCAGCAGTTTTATACCCCACAAGAGAAAACCGGAGTTTGTCGCCTTCAGCAGCATTGATGCTAAAATTGCCCTCCTGATCAGTGCGTCCGGCAAGCTGCGTACTGAGATTAAGCACCGTTACCTGTGCCAATGGGTTCTGGTCTGTAACACTAATCACTTTCCCGGTTCGTACTTTCGACTGTCCGCACACCACCTCTCCCCAGACAATGAGACAACACGTGAGCAGCCCCAGGAAAAACAATCGTTTACTGTCGATGGAAGCTATCATAATTTATCGATTTATATTGTTGGAATTTAGTTTATTTCCATTGCGTTATACCCAAAGAAAGACCATAGGGGGTATAAATCCAACAAATTTGCCGAATAAAATAGCGGTAGCGTTACCGGAAACCGGATGCTGACGAGTAGTTGTGCGAAGTGCTGCAGTGCATCATTCGAGCATCCATGACCACATGAATAAGAGCAAAAGCAGCAGTTATCAATTGGTCAGGCTGCGTCTCAGAGCCTCATTACCATTCAGATCACAGCTGTTTTAAAAATTTCGTTAATACAGTTAGAAAATCCTGCGGACAGCTAAAATGAATATTATGGTCAGCACAATCAAACAACTGATGTTCGATCAGCTCGGGATGCATATCCTTTAACTGTCGGTTACCTTTGCGGCCGTCGAAAGAATCGTCCTTGCCGACAGCATCCAGAATCAGCATTGGCACCTTTAGTGTGCGGTACGTTTTCATGGGATCTACGCGCAACATGGAAGCGGCATAGCGGCTCACTTCCGATGGGCGGTCCAGTAACTGGATATAATGAATACTGTCCTGCATATGCATATATTCGTTCAGACCATGATATAAATACCATTGACCAGCTCTGTGCTTCACGAATCCAAAGATCTGCCATTGCTCCGGCGAACCATCGATTTGATTAATATTGCTGAAGATGTCAAATTCCGTCTGGCAGGATCCGAAGAGCAATTTCTTCACTTCCAATGGTGGCTCCACTGACCCGAAAAATAGCTGTTTCGCCTCAGGGGTCATCTGGTCAAACAAAGATTTGAAAGCGACGGTCCCACCATCCTCGAGGACCAGCCCCGTCACCTTTTCAGGATGTCTGTCATAAAAGGCGGTTGCGATATATGCGCCTCTTGAAAATCCGCCGACTACTGCTGTTTTTATCTTTAGATTGTCCATGAGCGAAGCTAGATCATCCGCAAAATCCCAAAAATCCAGGTCTTCCTTTGGGATATCTGTCAAGCCATGACCATAATGATCTACGGACAACACACTATAGCCAGCCTTGACCAGCGCATCGGCAAAGGGATAAAAATCGTATGCTGACAAAAAACTGCCCGGTAGCCAGATAAACACTCTGTCTCTGTGGCTGCCCCACTTTAAATAGGAGATGCGATGATTCGCGGTCTGAATAGACCCACGATGTTCCTTTTCGAATGTCAAGAAGGTATGCTTGGCCGACTCATATTTTTTACGCAGTTGATGATCCAGATCTTGGGCGTAAACGGAAGAAATCAAAAAAATCATTGTAAAGTAGGAAGAAATAAGGCGGCGCATATGCTTAAGATAATGGTGGACATTTAGATCCCTAAAGTTAAACATTTTTAAATGAAATGAGCAGTCCTTGTCCAACTGTTGGGATGGAAAACTGTATCACATTGACCAAAACGATCTAAGAGGTAAATTTGTTCCCTCTTAAAAAGACCATCTATGAACAATAAACTCAAATTAGCAATAGCGATCGTTGCTGGAGCAGCGCTGATCCTACTTAAACGACGACATGAGAAGCATAGCCCTGAAATTACTGATGAAAATGTTGGCAGCCCACAAAAACGGAGTCAGCCAAATCGTCCGCCGGGCTATAGGCCTTTAAAAGATCTTTCGCTGGAGGAGCCCGATATTGTCGCTCTACAAAATACAAGTCCAGCAGCTGCTCCGGATAGACACCGCCCTTTAGCAGACGTAAACAAAGAAGTGGCCTATCATCCCAAAGGCAATCGACATCACTAAATTACCGTTGCTGGCCAACCGATGCAGCAGCCTTTTTGTCAGTTCCTGCCTCTGCCGTTGTCTTGTCCGTCTGTGTATTGTCAAAAGAAGAGGATATGATCATGCCAGTGCGGTGTTGCCCGCATGGCCACACAGAAAGGTACAGTGTTTGTGCTCTGATAAGTAGCAAATATACTGTCAGGATTTCGGGCCGAATCATTTTCCGGAAACTGAAGCGCAGTGTGCAGATATCGAAAACGAAAACAACATGAAACAGGCATTCGTACTTCTTGCTGTGGCCATTGGTTTATTTTTGGTCAGCAAGATCGGCTTTTCACAAAAAGGGACGAGTTCAAAAACGACAAAACAACGTACTATGGATAATTCACACAACAAAGATCAGGTTATTTATTTTGCCGGAGGTTGCTTCTGGGGCACTGAGCACTTTTTTAAACAAGTCAGAGGTGTTACCGCCACCGAGGTGGGTTATGCCAACGGCAATCTGCAAGATCCTACCTACCAGCAGGTCTCAACAGGTAAAACTGGATTTGCTGAAACTGTCAAAGTGAGCTACGACCCAACAGTCATCGATTTGAAACTATTGGTGGATCTCTTTCTAAAGACCATCGACCCGACTTCCTTAAACAAGCAAGGTAATGATATCGGCACGCAGTACCGCACGGGCATTTTTTACACTAATGCGGATGATGTGCCTATAATAAATGAGCGTTTAGCGGCATTAGCCAATCAGTATAGTGCCAAAATTGTGGTTGAAGTGGAGCCTTTGCAAAACTATTACGACGCCGAAGCCTATCACCAAAAATATCTGGATAAAAACCCTGGAGGCTATTGCCATATTGGGCCAGACCTGTTCGAATTAGCCCGCAAGGCCAATCCCGCACCCACCACCGAATATAAAAAAGCAGATCAGGAAACATTAAAAAAGAAGCTTACCCCGCTTCAATATAATGTCACTCAAAATAATGCGACTGAACGGGCTTTTGACAATGAATACAACGATGAGTTTAGGGACGGTATTTACGTAGACATTACGACTGGAGAGCCCCTGTTTGTATCTACCGATAAATTCGAATCCGGCTGTGGATGGCCCAGTTTTTCGAAGCCCATTAGTGATAGCCTAATCCAAGAACTTTCGGATAATTCCTATGGAATGCGCCGTACGGAGGTACGCAGCAAGACGGGTGATGCCCATCTCGGTCACGTCTTCAATGACGGTCCAGCAGATAAAGGGGGCCTACGCTACTGTATAAACAGTGCATCGCTCCGCTTTATTCCTAAAGAAAAAATGAAAGAAGAGGGATATGAAAAATATTTGTCGCTATTAGCTAAAAAGTAGGAAGATAGCTGCACAGCTGTTTATCTTCACGATTTAAAAGGCGGGAGAGTATCTCTCCCGCCTTTAATATTGGGTGCATACATCAATGTAGCGCTTGTCGTTCTATAAAAACTCCCATGCAATGCAGCCCATTGCACACGAGCATATGGCGTCTAACTGATTTTCATTCCGCCGTCCAGAACAAAATCACTCCCAGTGATAAAAGTTGCTGACTCCGAAGCCAGATACACCACCATCGCAGCAACATCTTCCGGTTTACCGATCTTTTTAAGTGGCACCGTCCCCGCAAGGCTTTCCCATATGCCATCCACCAGGGCAGGGTCATAGCTTTTGTTCAATACTTGTGTCCGGGTCGGCCCGGGGCTGACGGTGTTTACCCTGATCTTCCGTTCGGCCAACTCGAGGGCCGCTGTCTTAGCTATCGTATTCAATGCAGCTTTACTCGCTTGATAAATAGAACTTTGCGGCATATTCATTGAAGCCACATTGGAAGAAAGGAAGATCACCGACGCACCATCCGGAAGCAGTGGAATAAATCTGCTTAACGTAAAATATGCACCTTTCAAATTAATATCCATTACACTGTCGAAAGTTTCTTCCCTGGCATCAGCGATCATTGCAGCCTCACCGGTAATACCAGCATTGATAAACAGGATATCCAGTTTTCCATAACGTTCTTTGACTTCTGCCGCCAGCCTCTCGATATCGGACAATAATGACTGATCCGCAACCAGTGGAATAGCGCCAATGGTATCGGCAGCCTCAATGATAGCCTCTTTCCGTCGTCCGGTTATGATCGTCGTGGCACCCTGCGTTACAAATGCTTTCGCTGTTTCAAATCCGATCCCGCTATTACCGCCGGTAATCAGCGCAATTTTATTTTTTAAATTTTTCATACTTTTTCTTGCAAATATATGCTGGGTATGGTATATATTTGTTACCAGTATCACAGAGTATACCAAAAGCAATAGCATGAAAAGAGATCAGGCAGAAGAATTACGCGCACTTCAGGATACCCTATATTTTATCGGTGGAAAATGGCGCATTCCCGTCATCAACTCACTATGCAATGGCAGTAGAAGATTCCGCGAAATTGAACGAAGTATTCCGGGCATTACAACACGAATGCTGTCCAAGGAACTGAAAGACATGGAACTCAACAAGCTACTCGTTAGAAAGGTGTACCCTGATATTCCAGTACTTATCGAATACGAGCCAACCGAATACTGCAGGACATTTGGTAAGATAATACAAGAAATGATCAACTGGGGTCGAGAGCACAGGAAAAAAGTGATCGAGGATCAATAACAGTAGGCTCCCCTAACAACGGATTTATATCGTTTCTTCTCTTCTTCAATCGTTTTTTTTCGATGCTGCCTCTTCTTGAAACGGGCAGATTCAGGGCCAGTTTGTTTTGCACAAACATATCAGTATACATAATCTCCCCATGATACTTTAGCTCAGCCTAAAAATAAATAGCTCGTCAGCACAGGCAAAGAATACCTCTACTGTCTGGTCCAACCATTAATAATGAGCTTTTTCCGGATCGTTCCAAGGATACCGATCTGGTTAAAAAAAAACATTTTTCCAATCCAAATACTCCGCATTATCGTAAATGCTGTTAAATACAGAAATTATAAACTCAAAACACTGTTGTTATGGAAAAAATACCCCCCAGTCACGAACCACCGTAAAGCGCTTCCGAGTAATTATCGTAAAGATAACTAAAAGCCTGTTGGTTCTTTTTTTCAACAAAAGAATCAGAGTTTCTTCAGAAAGATTGTGTAATGGACTCAAAATTTACGCTTATAATGTCCTAAAGATGATTATTAAATACAAAAATACCCGACTCACGCCTCATGTCATCGTATTAATACGCCTTTTTTCCTTAACAAACTGATAAATGGATCCCACAATGAAAAGGACGAAAAAGATTAGCAACGTGTGTGCGATGAGTGGGTCTTTTGTATCCTTTGCAAGCGGATGTCCCAAGGGGATACGTGTCAATGTTTCATTGACGGTAGGTACCAGTGATAGAAAAAAGCTAAATGATAACAGGAAATTTTCCAGATAACGCCCACGGTTAACCTTATGACGTGTAAAAAGAACGTAGGCTACCACGAGCAGCACAAGAATGAAGAGTGAAAACACATGCCCAGCGTTGAAACCGCCCTGTTTTGAAATACCCAAGGCGGACAACGAAGTCACGATACTGGCGTAAAAATAAACCTTTCCAGACCTCTTGTCCAGATTGATCTTGCCATACTTAAAAAAACCGGCTACCGCTCCCGCAATAGCCAAAACACCAATAATGGTGTGAAGAATACCTAAAGTTGATAAGCCCATATGCTATTAATTTAATCGTATACAAATTTGCGGGAGAAATCGATAAACGGTTTTAGGATATGGTCCAATAATTTGTGTATTTAGTTCACAGAGTGTCCACTACAGTTCCCTGCCCTGCTATTGCTGACAGCACAGCACATCTTGCTGTGAGAAGCACACCGAGTATTAGCCGCAATTAGCGCTTCGCCTGCCGGTATCCTGTTGGATGAATATGGTAAGCGTCGGTGAAATTCTTGGTAAAAGTAGCCAGGTCATTAAAACCGCATTCAAACGCGATGTCCGTAATGCGCTTTTCCGAAAAAACGAGCAGGTCGGCCGCCTTCTGCAACTTTTTGTGTTTAATATAGTTGGCTGGCGTGTCTTGATATAACCTCGCAAATTCCCGTTTGAATGAAGATATACTTAGATTGCAATGCGCAGCCAGTTGTTCAATCGTAAGCTGCGCAAAAAGGTTTGCTTCAATAATCTGTTTGAAGGAATAAGTATCGGGTGAAAACAGCTGGGACAGGATCAACTGAACGGTTGCCGCATCGCCGGATTGTGCGAGCAACAATAGGATTTCCTTGAGTTTGAGGATCAGGATATCATCATTTACCAACAAGGGATTTTCAAAATAAAAAAGCAGTCCCTCCACATATTTCTTTATCAGAATATCGTTGTTGAGCATTTCAGCAGATTTATTGGAAATGACATCCCGGGGTTTCCGCAGTAAATACGGCAATTCCCGATCGTAGACCTTTTTTAAAATGTCAGGGTAGAATGTAACGATCAGGATCTGGCACTCATCATCCGTCTTGCAGTGCTGGATCTGTTGACCTGATTGTATACAGTTAAGAAGTAAAGCATAATCTTTTGCAAGGCTCATACGGTTGTCATCCCGCTGATATTCAAATACGCCTTTCAGCACATAGAGAAAGCAAGCCTGCTCCGCTATCGGAAAATCATAATGAAAGGGCGCCTTAAGATCAATTTTCTGCAGAAGCGTGCGGCCAAATAAATCGTATTTTTTATAGTCATTGAGCATGAGAATACTTTTGCATAAATATACGAACTCTTGTCGCCATTTAAAGCAGCAAGAAATCCAGCGACTATTACTGTGAACTTTCCGAAAACTTCAGGATATTGCATTGATCGCATCAGCTTACAACTGCGTGCCATTCCTCGCTTAGCCGGGTAAGCTGGGGCTACATGCTCCCTAGACGAGATTCTGCTCCGACCTTGGACATGATCAGAGCAGAGTAATCGAACGAAATAACGATTATATCATTAAATATAGTTGTTACCTAGGACTTGGATACTATAGCGCGATACAGCTGACTACCTTCATGGCTGATCACCTGACATACAATTTGGGATGCATTGATTGAAAAGTAGAAAAAGCCGTATTGATCACGTGCAAAGCGGCTATAGGGCAGGTCAGATTTGACCGCCGTGACCTCCGAACCTGCGCCTGATATAAACTGGTGAAACTTTCTATCGGCAACTTTTAGGTGTTGCAGTGAATGCTCGTGCCCCGATAGATACATATCCACCCCTCTTTCCTCGAAGATACTTTCCAAAGCCTTTCGCACCGCAAGAGTATCGTAGTTTGTCGTTCGCGGTCCTGCGGTATACAGCGGATGATGGCCGACCACGATCTTCCAGTGGGCATCCGAATCGCGCAGCAGTTGATCGAGCCAGGCTAGCTGTCTTTCGGGCTGCTGGCCTGCTACATGCGGACCGTATTCACTGTTGGTATAGAATTCAGGGATCAGGGGATTGGTATCGATAAAGGCCATGAGTACCTTCCTGCCATCCCTAAGCGGAAATACTTTGCTGTAATAGCGCGATGGCATCTTCCATCGTCTACTGATATTGCTATAACGTACCTGAGCATCTGGGTCAGACTTGTAGTCATGATTGCCTAAGATCGGATACCAGTCCCATTGCAGCGAAAAGGCGGTGTAAATATTTTCAAAAGAATAATGCCATAATGGATCATGTTCACTGACTACACCTGAGGGGTAAAAGTTGTCGCCCGTGGAGATGATAAAATCGTTGGCATGCTGTTCGGCCCACTGTCCCATTTGCTGGGCGACAGCGACCTGATGATCCGCACCATTGCGGCCCCAGTCCCCGACGGCCATAAAGTGCATGTCGTACTCATCTTTTGGCTTATACATCTGCTGTATGTCTTCGCTTTCCAGACGAGTAGGCGACGTTAGCGCCAGGCTGTTGAGCGAAATGCCCCCAAGGCCGGCGGTGATCACCGTGCCCAGGGAATTTTTCATAAAAGTTCTACGTTTCATAAAGGATAACTAATAACCGGGATTCTGTTTCCAATGGGTATTGACATTCAGTACCGTTGTCGGTACCGGAAAGATACGGCGAAACTTTTCACTCATCCCCGCCGGATATAGCGAACGGAATCCCCAGTTATCTTCAAATTTACCGTAGCGGATCAAATCATTGCGCCGCCAGGATTCATCGGCAAACTCACGCGCACGCTCGTCCAGTATGTCCTGAAGATCTGGCGCTTTTGTAAGGGCCGGGGCGTTGACATAGGCCCTGATCTGATTAACCAAAGATTGTGGTGTCTCGCCGCGTGTTGGTGCTGCACCCCGTAGTATGGCCTCCGCTTTCATCAGTAAGATATCCGCGTAGCGCAATATGGGCACATCGTTACTTTGGTTCCGTTGGTTAGCTGCCGTAACGGCTACATCCATATAGAATTTGATGGAACGATATCCCATTGAACGGCCTTTCTGGTCATTGCCTGCATTCAGCGTGGCAGCCCCATCCGGACGCAAGACGATATCCCGCGTGGTCTCCATCTGCCAGTCGAACTGCACATCCGCGTCGTCGCCCTTATAATCCTGATCTATTCCCCGTTTCGAGGTCCTGATCAAAAATGGCCGTTTTTTATCTTCGGTGTAATTAGACCAATAGTATTGTTTGCCACCAATATAAGATGCGTTGCGTTCGTCGCCTTCCAAATTAAATTTGTCCAAATAGCTGGGCAAAACGCGAAATGTCCCCCCAACACTTTGAGGCAACGCTGCAAACTGATTCTGTGCACTGCGGTGAATCCAAAAACGAGCGTAGGTCATACCCTGTTGTTTTTCGCGGTCGTATGGCATGGCAAAGATAAAATCCTTTACCTGAAAGCCGTTATCCGGCCGGAATTTGGCCAAAAACCTGTGGCTTGTCAAATTAAACTGGCCAGAAGCAATTATTGAATCACACATGGCGACCACCGCATTTATTTTTTCGTTCGGCGCTGATGGTGTGTAGTTAGCGACATCAGCCGCCGTATATACATTCCAGTTGAGATACAGTTTGGCCAAAAGTGCCTCCGCCATATATTTTGTTGCTTTCCCGTAAGTGGCTACCGAGACTGTTGCTGGCAGCAAATCCTTTACAGCCAATAACTCAGACTCGATAAAACGGCAGATATCGGCGCGGCTTGTACGTGCAGGTACAGCATCGATCGGGCCGGTAATCAACGGCGCAGCGCCAAAGTTGTCCATCAAGATAAAATAGTAGTAAGCACGGATGGCACGCGCGGGTGCCGTAAACTGTTCCTTATCGGCACCAAATAGCGTGATGGCATTATTGGCCAATGTAATCCCCGTGGAAGCGGCATTCCAGATGCTCGGGAGCATTCCATTGTCTGCGGTCCAGTTGTGGACATGGAATTCACGGTAGCGTCCCCCATCATAGTAGTCGGTACCGATAGCTACGCTGACCGCCTCATCTGCTGACAAGGTCTGTATCATCCAGTGATCACGGCCCAGAGCACCGCGATAGGCCGCGTAGACATCCGCCAATATGGCTTCTGCAGCACGTTCAGTATTTGGGAACTCCGTATGTTGTGATTTTATATCAACGTCTAGGTCAGTACAGGAAGTCTGTGTAAAGGCCAGGGCCGACAGCGCAAATAACTGGATAATAAGTTTTGATTTCATATGTAAATAATATCTCATTTGTAGTTGTCTCTTTGGATTCATACCCACTTTCTCATGGTTTCACGAGCTTCTATTCAGCATCTAGGATAGCTAGCCTGTCCGATTGGATCTGCCTATTTTCGACAGCGGGTTCATCCGATGCATAGCTGCTCTTATAAATTGAAGTTTAGTCCGAACATAAACGTGCGTGTACGGGGATAGGTCTGCCGATTGTCGATACCGGGTGTTAGTCCGCCGAGTCCCACTTCTGGGTCGATACCTTTATATTTCGTTAGGACAAACACATTGTTCATCGTCGCATACACCCGTAAATTTTTTACAGGAACATTTTTGACTGGAATATGGTAGGCTAATGTCACATAGGCTAAGCGTAAAAAGCTTCCATTCTCCAAGTACCTATCGGATAGATAATGGGCGTTAATGTCCGTCATGCGTTCGGTTTCCAGCACGCTGGCCAGCAGATTTTTCTGTCCCGCATTGCCGACCACATTCGAGTGCCGTGCCCGCGTAGCGTTCAGGATTTTTTGACCAAAGCTACCCTGAAACATTCCAGTCAGCGCAAAGCCCTTGTAAGACAAGTTGTTGCTCCAACCGAGTGTCAGCTTAGGTTGGGGGCTACCTGTGACGGTCTGATCCTTCCGTTGTGGGGTTATTGTGGTTTCACCGGTTCGTTCTGTTTTTTCATCATGGGAGTAGAATAACGAGACACCCTGGTCATTGTACCCGGCCCATTCCCAAGTATAGAACTGCCCTATTGGTGCCCCGGGTGTCAAACGTTGTTGAAAAAAATTACTTTGGCCTGCCCCTCCCAGATCCGAAAGTTCAATATAATCCTGGGTGAACTGTTCATTGGCGATACTGACCACCTTGTTGGAATTGTGTGACAGCACAATTCCTGTATTCCACTTAAAATACTGTTTATCCACGGCTTTCGCATTCAGCGTCAGCTCTATTCCTCGGTTTTCAATCTCCCCGACATTCGCAGTCAAGATCGGATAGATATATTTAGACTGACTCACCTGATAGTCATAAATCAGGTCGCTTGTTTTCTTTTTATACAGCTCCAACGATCCACTCAGGCGACTGTTCAGGATACCGAAATCCAATCCGAGGTTAATCATACTGGTCGTTTCCCATTTGAGATCCGGATTGCTGTTGCGCAATACCTGTAGTGTACGTAGCGGGCTGATCAGGCCATCTGCGCTCACGTAATCGAAAAATTTGGAAGAGGTACCTTGCACGCTCTGCGCCGTAAAGGCGTCGAAGCCCAGCGAGTTGCCACTGACACCATATCCCGCCCGCAGCTTGAGATCATCAAAAACACTGGCTTCGCGCATAAAAGGTTCCTCGGACAAGCGCCAGGCTGCCGACACTGAAGGAAAGGTTGCCCAGCGGTTGTTGATGCCAAAGGCCGATGAACCATCACGTCTTACCGTGGCCTGCAACAAATACCTGCTATCATAGGCATAGTTGATCCGACCATAGACCGATATCATACGTAGCGTAGACAGATAATAATTGCCGAAGCCCAGCAAATCAACCACATTCGCCATTCCGGGATTATAGTAGCTGAGATCGTCGTTATAATAATCCGAGGTGGTCAGCTGGAAGCCATCGTTGTTGTTGTTTTCCTCCCAGGAGTAACCGGCCAGTGCAGCAACCTTATGTTTTTGTGCAAATGTCTTCTCATAACTCAGGTTCATTTCCATTACCCTGCGCTCGTCTTCCACTGCAGCACGGATCGACTTTCCGTTTTGGTTTCGGGCCGCCATCGACAGGCTCGAATAATATTGCGCATTGTTGAACTGCCTGTTTTGTAAAGAGAGATCAATGTTATAGCTCAGGCCCGGCAAGATTTCATAGCCTAGTTTGGCATGAGCCTGAATGACTTTAGTCTTGGAGAAATTTGTATTCTCCTCAATCAGCGACACCGGATTGGCATACTGGGACCGGTCCGATTTCTCAAACCAGGATCCGTCGGTGTTTTTTATTGGTGATACCGGCAGATAATAATACATGGCGTCATACACACTAAGACCCTGGTCCAGCGCAAGCACGTCGTTCTGTTTGGTGATGCTGGCGTTGATATTGAACGAGGCGGTCAGCCGGTCGTTGAGTGCCTTGGTCTGCACAAAAGCACGGGCAATCTGCCGGCCCATATCTGTGCCTTTGATGACACCATTATTTTTTATGGTATTGAGACTGATACTGTATTGCGTCTTGTCCGCACCTCCGAGGATGGCAATATTGTGATTGTTGGATATCCCGGTTCGCTCCACTGCGCGTTCCCAGTCGGTATTGGCTCCCAGGTCGTCGGTGGGTTCCATCGAGAAGCCATTGTCATTGACGTAAGAGCGATATTGTGCAGCGTTCATCATCTTGTAATGTTTCGCCACCCTGTCAATAGCCAGGTAACCGTTGTAGCTAATGCTGGTCTGGCCTGCTTTTCCCCGCTTGGTGGTCACAATGATGACACCGTTGGCGGCTTTGGAACCATAGATCGCAGTTGCCGATGCATCACGGAGCACATCTATGGACGCTATATCATCGGGAGCAACTAAGGTAAGCGATGCTCCCGGCACACCGTCGATGACATAATAGGGCTCCATGGCTTCCCCACTTCGTAAAGTCGATGCACCCCGGAGGCTGATCGATGGCGTTGCGTTGGGATTGCTATTATTTGTCGATATGGTTAATCCCGCTACCTTTCCCTGCAACATCTGCGCAGGCGATGTAAACACCCCCACGTTGGCCTCATCCCCACGTATTGTACTGATAGAGCTTGTTACATCTTTTCGGGATACACGACCGTAGCCGATCACAACCTCATCCAGCTTGACAGAGCCTTGCTGTAGCCTGACACTGAGCGACAATGGTTTTCTGGCCTCGATCACATAGCCAGACAAGGTGTCGGGCTGAAAGCCGACAGCCGAAAACACAAATTGATATCCGGTCAGTTCTATCAGATTCTGAAAACGAAATAACCCCCTACTGTCCGTGCTGGTCGTTATACTTTTACCGCCATTCACCGGTATTGCCTTGACACTGACACCGGCAATGAATTGTCCCTTTTCGTCCTGTACCGCTCCTTTCACTTGATCTTGCTGGGCGTGTACATGGGTGAACCCAGCCGAAAGCAGTGCAAAAAGAAACAGGTTCTTTTTTTGTGGATTTGTCTTTCTGAGCATATCTGTTAGTTGTTTAGATGTTCGTTGGTTTTACTATCTTGTTTATAAAGGGTGTAACTTCCGTCGGCATTTGATACATAGCGCAATTCGTTGATCAGACAGATTGTCGTTAGGATGTCTTTAACCTGATCTTTATGCACATCGATCTGGCCTGTATAATGGATGTCTGCGATATCCCGGTCACCAATATGAAGCTTAAGCTTAAAAGTTCTTTCCAATGCTTGCAGCACGAGCGGCATAGGTGTATTTTTTAGATCCAGTAGGTCAACAGGTGAATCAGCGTGCAGCTCTTTTTGTTCGATGCGTTTTTTTACCGGTATATGTTCCCTGGTAAGCCCAAAGTTGTCAACGGACAGCCGTTGGCCGGGGCTCTTCAGAAAGACCGCTTTAAACTTATGATCCACCGAGGCAACAAGCACCTTGCCGGTATGAAGCGCTACCGTTACAGCCCTTTTTTTCCTGCCAGTCTGGATCGTAAAGGAGGTGCCGAGTGCCGTCGTTTTGGTTCCACCGGCATATACCGAAAATGGGCGTTCGGCGTCGGAAGCGACATCAAAATAGGCCTTCCCGATCAGCTCGATGTCGCGTGCTTGAGGCGTGAAAACCTTACGGTAGCGAATACAACTCTTTGCAAACAGCTTAACATGGGATCCATCCGCCAACTTGATCCGTATGGGCGCGGATGCTCGATTTTCGATAAAGGTCCAGCTCGTATCACTCATCACTGCCTGAGGCAATGCAACTGCCCTGTCCTTAGTTGCGTGTTCTTCATCTTTGATCCACCAGGTGATAAAATGGAAAGAAAAGAAGACAAGTATGGCCGCTGCGGCACTATAGCGTAATAGACGCATGAGCCTATATTTACGGACAGCCTTTTTTTCCAGCCGTTGTTCCGCCGCCTGTATTGCGGTCTGGATCCGCTTTTTCATTTCCCCGGTGGGTACCTTGTGCTGTGCCGTTGTGCCATCAAATAGGCTCCAGTCATCGTCCTTGAAAAGTTCGTCGACCAGAAAGGGCATTTTCCAGATCTTTTTGCGTATCTGCTGCTTTTTATCCTGCTTCATACTCCTATTACGCAGGCCGGCGGCTTACCCCTTATTACTTAACAATTATTTAATAGAGAAGCTATATCCTTAACATTAAGGTCTTATAACATAATCGAATAAAGGTGCTGTTTGAGCTGCAACAGAGCTTTCGTGATATGCTGTTCCACCGTTTTGGTGGAGATGGAAAACAGGGCTGCGATCTCTTTATGCGAGAGCCCGTCTTTGCGGCTTAGTTCAAAGACCTTGCGTCGCATGCGTGGCATATTCTGGATATCTCTTTCCATCATTTGCAACAGGTCTTTGCTTTCTATGGATCGGATCAGGCTATCGGTAAAAGGTGTTGCCGCGGTCTGGCCTTCATGTTTAAACCGGATGGCCTCCTTGCGCAGCAGATCAATCATCACCTGTCGGGCCATGCCGAAGAGCTGAATCAGAATGCTGAGCTCCTCGTTCAATTTCTCGCGTTGGTTCCACAGTTTGATGAAAGTCAGCTGGGTGACTTCCTGGGCAATATAGTCCGACTGCGTCCGCTTTAGGACAAAACCATAAATCTGCCCGTGATACATTTCGTATACACTATTGAAGCTTTTCTGATCAGAAGATTTGATAGGCCGAATGTGTTCCATTGCGGTGCCAAATGTAACAGTACAAAGTTTCTTTAGTATTAACTTACCATCAATATTCGATAAACAATTGGGGCATTCCAGCAGTTCCATATCCATGGGATCTAGCTAAATGAAATATATCAGTGTTTAATCCGTCGGGAACGATACCATTCATACGTTCCTGACATCGCGGTAGCCCTTTTCGATCAGTTTGCAACCATCATTTTGCGCAGCCAGCTGAATAGGATACACACTGTTAGGTCATCGCAGCGCTAACTATGAACAGAGGGGTTAAAGATTCATTTGTCGGAAAGGATATCTATATGAAAGTTAAATGACAAAGTTTAACCCGTCATAAAACATACACATCCTTACTATCACAATAAGGTTATCGCTCGTACACAAACCTTCGCAGGTAAGACTCAACTTCGACCATACCGAAAGGCTTTACTAGGCATCCATCTGCTCCAGCCTCATGTATAAATGTCCTATCGAGGACATCGCGACAAAGTACAATAATAGGGAGCTTTTGTAGTTTAGCTGACTCTTTTATGCTTCTCAATATCCGACTACAATTCTGCTGGGGCATTTGAATATCAATAAACAGAATATCCGAGTCTGCATTCTCTAAAACCCCAACTAGATCAGCCAGGTTTAACACGGGTACCACTACTGTCTCTAAATCTTCCAACAACACACAAAGCGCATTCAAAACGCTTAGATTACTATCGCAGACAACCACCTTTCTTTTCATTTTCTGAATTTGATTAAAACCGTCGACAGGATTGTGAAGATATGTACAGGCGGCAGTAAATTACTAATTATCATTGATCCCTTACTGAGATTTTCAATGGGTGAACAACAATACTCGTGGAAGCGTTTTAATTTTAACATATATCCGCAAAGCACTCAGCTTCCTCCTACCAAGCTAATGATATAATTTGATAATAATGCTTACATACCAATTAATTTTAGTAAATTGATTATAAAAAAAACCGCTCCACATATGAATGTATCTGATTGATGAACTTAAGCACAGTATAGAGAATAATCATCGACATCTTCAATACTTTCAAGGCAAACACTCTATTAAGAACGACACATATGAATATTACAATTACTGGATCAGGAAGCTATATCCCTGATAATAAAATTACTAACGCAGATTTTGAAGATAATTTTTTTTTAGATGAGCACGGATTTGCAATAGGCCCAACTCGAGCCGTTATTGATAAATTCAAAGCGATCACCGGAATTGAAGAACGTCGTTATGCAGATCATGGGCAGGTAGCATCCGATTTGGCTTTTTTAGCCACTCAACGGGCACTTTTGGACGCCAACGTCGATCCGGAGACTATGGATTATATCATTGTTGCTCACAACTATGGAGATGTACAATATGGCACATTACAGTCCGATACAGTGCCCAGCCTAGCTTCACGAGTAAAGAACATGCTAATGATCCGCAATCCAAGATGCGTAGCTTATGATCTGTTGTTTGGGTGTCCCGGCTGGAATGAAGGTATGATACAAGCGTATGCATTTATCAAGTCGGGTATAGCACAACGCTGCCTAGTCGTTGGCGCTGAGACACTTTCGCGTGTGGTGGATCACTATGATAGGGATTCCATGATCTATGCTGACGGTGCCGGTGCCGTAGTTGTCGAGGCCACCAGCACAGATCAGGGAATATTGTCTTTTGAGAGTGCTACATACGCTTTTGAAGAAGCGGGCTATTTAAATTTTGGAAGCTCATATGCGAGAGAGATGGACACCAACACCCGATATATCAAAATGAAAGGGCGAAAAATTTATGAATTCGCCCTCGATAAGGTGCCCCTGGCCATGCAAATTTGCCTCAAGAAAGAGAATATTCCTATTGAAGCGATAAAAAAAATCCTGATCCACCAAGCTAATGAAAAAATGGACGACGCCATTCTTACCAGATTCTATGCGCTGTATGATATGGCTCCGCCCTTAAATATTATGCCCATGTGTATCCATAAACTGGGCAACAGCAGCGTAGCTACCATACCAACCCTTTACGACTTTATAACACATGGAAAAATAGATAATCACTCCCTAAATACAGGTGACATTATTCTATTTGCGTCTGTAGGTGCGGGGATGAATATCAATGCATTTGCTTATCGGGTTTAACAGATACGGTTAAGATTTCAACCAAAGTGAATTCAATATTTAAAAGAAAAAAATATTTTAAAAGAAATAGAAAACACAATAAATATTAATATAAAATTTGTATATTTGAAATAATAATCGGCTTCGCCTGTGCTTATCTGAAATCGTAAATCGTATTTCTCATTCAGTTTTTGCATTTTCAGAAGCTACTTTGTTGTCACAATAATAGGTGCAGTACCTTTTTGAACTTGAATAACCCAAGCCCATTAATATACATCCATCATTCTTGCGAACAAATCGATTACTTTAGTTTGGCACCCATGTCATAAATTCGTTTAGTAATGATACTTTAATTTAATATATAATACAATGCAAGAAGGAACAGTAAAATTCTTTAACCAAACTAAAGGTTTTGGTTTTATCACACCAGCCGCTGGTGGTGACGACATTTTCGTACACGTTTCAGGATTAATGAATGATGTACGCGAAAATGACAGTGTAACATTTGATTTGGAAAACGGAAAAAAAGGCATTAACGCAGTTAATGTGCGTATCGCATAATTAAGTAAGTACATAGGAAGGTACAGGCTACCTTCTGTAAGGTGTAATGGGAAACCGTTACACCTTTTTTGCTAGTCCTGGCTATTATTGGAATGCAGTTAAAGCGAGGAAAGGCTCCAGCACATGTACCGAAACGCTCTACCCGCTTTAGAACCCCCAAACAACCGACGACAATAGCTGAACAACTAATAAATCTCTCTGGCCTACTTCTTTCTCTTTTTAAAGATATCTGCCGTTAGGTCTTTGGAAACTGGATTCTTTTCTTTTTGATAAGAAGGCTGCGTCTTTTCCTTTGAGCTTTTTTCTTTTTTTGATCCCTAGCTCTCCCGGTCAGCCATTGATCTTCTTTTGTAACATCAATAGAAAAAACGATCTGTAACCAATAAGTTGCAAATGATGATATGAGTCACAAATATGAGTTATAGGGATCGATTTGCACATGAGCTGACCAGTATTTCTCGATTCTTTTGTATAGCGGCAATCCCACCTTTTTAATATTTCGTATATTCAGACAACGACCACAAATACTAACTATCGATGAAAGCTAAAACTATACTGATCTTTGATGACGACATCAATATTTTGGAGATCTGTTCGCTTATACTTGAGCACGACGGCTATCAGGTTGCTGTTTCCCAAACCTCACACGATGTTATCGAACGGGTCAGTATGGTCCAGCCGGATCTGATCCTCATGGACAACTGGATACCCAGCATTGGTGGCGTAGAGGCGATACGGTTGCTCAAGGCTCACCCGTTACACCGGTATATCCCTGTTATTCTTCTTTCAGCCAACTATAATATAGAGGAGCTAGCTGCGGATGCCGGCGCTGATATTTTTCTTGAAAAGCCTTTTAGCCTAGATGATCTGGAAAAGGTCGTGAAGAGCATGTTAGGCGGATAATGTTTTCCTACCTCTGCTTCACGGATTTTTCGAGCTCATTAACAAAATCCCGCCCCCAGAAATGGATATCATAGTGCTCGATATGCTCATATAACCGCCTTGCCCTTAGTTGCGCTTCGCCGGGCTCCATCACCAACGCTTTGAGCAGCGATTCTTTCATACTTTTTCGGTCGTAGGGATTAGTCAATATCGCATATGGCAGTTCGACCGAAGCTCCTGCAAATTCAGACAAGACAAGTATCCCCGATGTATCCAACAGCCCATGCGTGGCGATATACTCTTTGGCCACCAAATTTAAGCCGTCCCGCAGTGGGGTAATCCAGGCGATGTCACTTAGCGCGTATTGCTTGACGACTTCCTCAAAGGGCAGAGCACGGTAAAAATATTGGATGGGATTCCAGTTCATGGTCGCAAATTTACCATTGATCTCCCCCACGGCCTGATGGACCTGATCCCGGATCTCATCATAGATCGTCATTCCTTGGGAGGGAGGCGTGCAGACATTGACAAGCTCTATTTTCCCCCTAAACTCGGGGTATTCTTCCAGAAATTCACCAAAGGCCTGTATTTTTTCCAATGGTCCTTTGACATAATCCAAGCGTTCGATCGATATGATCCGTGTTATGCCTGACTCCACCTTCATCGCTTTCAGCTGTTCGATATCGTCCCTGATACTGCCATCATTAAGGATGTGCTGGATATGATCCCGGTTGACGCCTACCGGTTGCGCCCCAAGCCTGATCTGCCTCCCATCCACCTCAATGACCTTGGTCATCTGATCCACGCCAAGCGCACAGCTATAGGTAAGAAACTGGTTGGCCACACCGACTTTCTTGACAACCTTAAAAGGCGTGTGACTACGGATCACATCCACAAAATTCTCCACATACCTCGGGATATGGAAACTGATAAAGTCACAGAGCAGCAGGCTGCCGATGATCTCTTTCCGCCAGGGAATGATATTAAAAATATCTGCTGCCGGAAATGCCGTATGGTGAAAGAATCCAATCTTCAGATCAGGACGCATGGTTTTGAGGAAAGATGGCACCATCCAAAGGTTATACTCATGTATCCAGACGAGAGCTCCCTCATCCGCTTCCCGGGCAACACGATCCGCAAAGAGTCTGTTGATGTGAAGGTAATGATCCCAGTCTTCGTGGTTAAACTTGGCTTTGTCCACAAATGAAAAGATGGTGGGCCAGAAAGCCTCCTTTGAAAACACACGATAAAACTGATCAATATCTTCCTTCGACAACGATATTGTCGAAGCGACCAGGTTGGGATATCTCGTTTCATCCACCAGCTGATTCGGTACCGCATGTCCATCTTCCTGCAGTGCCTCCTCTCCGATCCAGAGACCAGATCGTCCCTTTTCAAACAAACCCAGCAAGGAAGGAATAATACCGTTGGGGCTTTTTGGGGCCACACGTACCGTTTTTCCATTTATTGATTCCTTTTCAAAGGGTAGCCTATGGTATACCATCACGAGCTGTCCCGACTTTTTAGGCTTGCCTTTTGGGGATGTTTTCCGCTCACTACGGATCAACTGTTGAAACGGGCTATGTTTAGCCATATATTCCAGAATACCTCCAGCGCCGGCTGCTTCTGCCCGATAGGCCGTATCCAGCTCGTTGATAGCATCCAGCAGACTGCTTTCCGATTTGCCGACAGCAACGCCATTAAAACCAATCTGAAACAGGGCGAGGTCATTCAGCGTATCCCCTGCCACCATGACCTGATCGGCAGGAATATTCAAAAACTCGATCAGGGTCCTGAGTGTTGTTCCTTTATTTACGCCTTTGGGCAGCAGGTCCAGATACCGGTCCGCCGAGGTGATGATATCACAGTCGTATTTATCGGCAACCTGCTGCACCCGCTCACGGTCTACATCAGACTCATAATAAAAGGAGCTCCGGCGCTGCTGGGGCACATGCTGATAACTGAGCTGTGGTATTTCTTCCAGTTCCGATCGGATAGCGTAAGTCTTGGGCCATTTTTCCTCAATTTCACTTTGTAGCGGTTCGATGGCTTCCAGGGTATGTCCGTTGACCACAGTGGCCCCCACGTCGGCGATAATAAAATCTGGCACTGGGATCAACGGGTCGCTCAGCAGTGGTAGGACCGATTCCAGTCCCCGACCGGTGACAAATACGAGCTGAATATCCCGGTTTGCTTTTATCAATCTATATAATCTGAGGCGGTCTTCCATTTTTCCGCCCAAAAAAGTTCCATCTAAATCTGTTGCTAATAACATATTATCGTATATTCCTTTCTAAAAGTTTAAATTCATCAATGACGGGCATTCGTTTGTACATGACGCGGTAGGCGGTGTTGAGCAGCGGCAAGTTTAATCCAAGACCTGCAGTTGTGTTTATCAGTCCGAGGGTAGCAAAGTATCCCTCGGCCACCATGCCCAGCATCTGCCGAGCTTCAAATACCGAATGTCCGCGTCCAAGGTACTCACCAAAGGTCCGGTTGCGGCTGTGTGCAGAGTATCCGGTGACCAGCAGGTCCCCCAGGTAGGTGGAGCTGGCCAGCCTGGACTGTCCGCCGCCGAGGGCAGCTAGTAGCTGCTCCAGTTCATAGATGGCATTAGAGACCAGTACGGCCATAAAATTGTCGCCATAATGCAGTCCTTGCGCCATTCCACAGACGATACCGACCACATTCTTATAAATCGCAGCATATTCCACGCCACTCATATCCGGACAATAATGGACCTGGATATAAGGCGAGGCAAACCAAGCCTCGATCTTCCTGATAAATCCCTCATTTGGACCGCAAAGCGTCATGTAGGTTTTCTTGTTGCGTGCGATTTCCTCGGCGTGGCAGGGTCCGGCAATCATGCCTTGCTGAAAGTCTTTCAAATCAAAGCAGCTGGCCAGATAAGCACTGGGCAGCAGATTGTCTGGCCCGACTGTTCCTTTGATCGAAGTAATGATAAATTTCCCGGAAAGCTTATTTTCATTTATCTGGGCACATACGCCGGGCAGATGTGCGCTAGGTACAACAAACAATACCACATTGGACCGGTCTATGATATCATCCAGATCATCCGAAGCATAAATTTTTGTATTGTCCAGTTTTAAAAAAGATAGGTAGTCAGGGTTTACAGCTTCTTTGGTAATCGAGCGCACCTGCTCGCTGCGCCTCAGGTACCAATTTACGTGAACACTGTTTTCCGTCAATATTTTTACCAGGGCCGTGGCCCAACTCCCACCACCTATCACACTAATCTCATTCAAATCGTTGGGGTTTTAAACAGCAAAAAGCAGTTGCTTTTGCAATTTGGTTATCTATTACTTCACAAAGATAGTTAAAAATTAATCAATAAGCAAATAAAACAACAAAAAAGTGCAGATTGGCCCCAGAAGGGCTACAAAAACCGCCGTTCTTGGAATGAGCTGTTGCTTATCCAAAAACGGTCGGTCGCTATCGGACCTACGCATGCAGGCCGGGCACTCGTGCCGGTTCTCAGCGCATATTTTTATTGGCATTACTGCTGATAAACATTTCATTTTTCTCTTCGGAGATGATCTCCAGAAAGCGTTCGTAATGCTTGAGCACATCGCTGATCAGTTCATTTTTAGTAAAGTACTGTACATCATAGCCTTCCCTGGCATCGCCAAAATACGATTTTGGAAAATAAGTTTTCTTATCGTCCAAATCGGGGAGATTCTCTTCCTCCATTACATAGTCGGATACCACTTTGAGCTGATTTTTGACGCCATAAATAAAGTTGTTGACAACATCGTGGCGGATTTCGATCTGCATTCTCCTTGGACTATCAAGGAGCTGCACTTTGGCCTCGATGCCATTTTGTCCAAACTCGGCCTTCAATTCCTCGAAAGCCTGCTTGACCGTTGTGTCGATAAACTGATCGACCGATCCACGGCTTTTAAACGACACGATCTGTTTGAGACGGTCTTTCCAGAATTCGCCCGACCAGGGCACTGTGCTCACCGAAAAGTCGCGCTCATAGTAGCTTCGGTCTATCGTCAGCGCCTTGACCAGACTGATGCAGAATAGCAGCATGATGATAGAAAATGGCAGTGCGGTAATGAGCGTCATGGTCTGTAATGCCTGCAGTCCGCCGGTGTTGAGCAGCATCAGGGCGAGTATCGCCAGCAATGCACCCCAAAAGACCATTTGCCATTTCGGTGATTTGACAGCGTTCTTGGTTGCTATGCTGTTCATCACGAATATTCCCGAATCTGCCGAAGTCACAAAAAATATCACAATGATCAGGATCACCAGATAACTGACCAGCTCCGACAGCGGCAGATAATCCAGAAACTTGAACATCAGAGCATCCGGATTATCGGCCAGGATGCTCAGCGCACCCTTGGCGATATTGATATCAAACCAGATAGCACTATTGCCAAATACCGACATCCAGATAAAATTAAAGAGGGTCGGAATAATGAGCACCGCTGCGACAAATTCTCGAATGGTGCGCCCCCTGGAAATTTTCGCAATAAAAAGCCCCACATAAGGCGACCAGGATATCCACCAGGCCCAATAGAGGATGGTCCAGTTGTAAAACCATGGTAAGGTCGCTTCGTCGTACACATGCGTGTCAAAGGTCAGGCTAAAAAAATTGTTTACATAATTACCGATACCTTCGGTAAAACTACCGATGAGGTATACCGTCGGTCCGAGAAAGAGCACAAACAGCAACAGTATCACCACCGAAATGATGTTAATATTACTTAGTAGCTTTACCCCTTTGTCCACGCCTGAGGTCGCCGAAAGTATGGCAAGCAGTGTTAATATCCCGACAATGATGATCTGATAAGTAAAACTGCTTTCCGACACAATTCCTAGCGTCTGCAGTCCCGCATTGACCTGTACCACACCAAATCCGAGGGTTGTAGTAATTCCGAAGAAGGTGCTGCATAGCGCAAACACATCAATGGCATTCCCCCATTTGCCATTGATCTTATTTTTTAGCAGTGGATAAAAGCAGCTGCGCAGGGAGAGCGGTAGCCGATAGCGGTACGCAAAATAAGACAGAGCGAGTCCCACCACGCCATAAATAGCCCAGGCATGAATGCCCCAATGAAAAAAAGTATAGAGCTGCGCATTTTTTACGCGGTTGATGTAGTGATTGCTGGCAAACACCTCTGTCGAATAGTGCTGCATAGGCTCGGCGACACTAAAATACATCAGGCCTATACCCATGCCTGCAGCAAAAAGCATCGAAATCCAGGAAAAGAATGAATATTCTGGTTTGCTATCGTTACTACCGAGTTTGATGTTACCAAATTTGCTGAACATCAGGTATACTAAAAAAATAACAAACAAGGTCACCCCCCAGACATACACCCAATTGAGGTTAACAAATATAAAGCCTTTGACCGCATCCAGGATACGTACGGTCAATGTTGGCAGGAAGACGGACAACAGGCATACACCGATGATAAAAATAAGACTGGGAACAACTATCCCTTTGTTAAAAGTCGATTTTGACAAGATAATACAATTTTAATTTACAAATAAAGTAGCTAAGGTCATTGTTTGACCTTAGCTACTCCTTTTATTATTAAGCGTTACTTCGGATATGAATATCGCGTTGCGGAAACGGAATTTCAATACCCGCTCCGTCTAGGGCTTCTTTACAATCAATGATCAATTGTTCCTGCATTGTCCAGAAATTTTCGTTGGAAGCAGTCACGCGGATGGACAGGTTGATTGCACTATCACCCAGCTCGGTGACTACAACCTGTGGAGCAGGATCCTTAAACGCGAACTCATTATTTTGAATCACGCGCATCAATACTTCTTTAGCTTGCTTTAGATCGGCATTGTACGCCACGCCAATGTCAAACCAGGTACGTCTGGTACCAAGTTTGGTATAATTGGTGATGCTACTGTTGGATAAGACGCCGTTAGGTACCACGACTTCCTGGTTCTGAGGAGTAGTCAATTTGGTGTTAAAGATATCGATCTCATTGACCGTTCCCGATACGTCTGCACTCGACGTAATATAATCGCCCACCCGAAAAGGTTTGAGCAGTAAAATCAATATCCCGCCCGCAAAATTCGATAGCGATCCCTGGAGCGCCAATCCGATGGCCAAACCTGCCGCGCCAATAATTGCGACAAATGCCGAGGTCTGAACGCCCAATTGCGTGACCACAACAATAAACAGTAAAATATTTAAAATCCAGCTGATCAGGTTACTTAAAAACCGTTGTAGCGACACATCCATTTGGCGTCGTTCAAAGGCCTTGTCTATCATCCGCTTGACCAGCCGGATGATCCACGAACCTATCAGATAAATCAGTAAAGCAGAGATTACGGCTGTAATAATACGTGGAGCCCAGGCGATGGCAGAGGAGACAAATTTGTCCCAATGCTGCTGGACTTCATTCAGTTCTAAATTGTTCATAATACTGTTTTTTTTAATAAAAATGTAAGGTAAGGGACATAATATATTAAAATGTTGACGTTATTTCAAACTTTTGGGCCAATATTTACATTTTCAACAATCGAGTTTGGAAATTGTTCGGAAAAAAGCGAATTTAATCCTCCGTCATACATGGCGATTCATTACTGTAGTTTTCAGGCTACATGGTATACTGAATCTTTAATTTTCGTCCCAGAAAATAAATTTTGTTGATTATATTCGCTTAAGCAAAGAAAAGTATATGAATAAACTACTCCGATTTTTTAATTTACATGAGGGCGAAGACAAAAAGGAAACGGTATTGGAAAATGTCGTGAGCAACATTTCCTTTCGCGGTGCCAATGCGTGGATTCTGGCCTGTGCCATTGTAGTTGCTTCCGTGGGTCTGAATGTCAATTCTACCGCTGTCATTATCGGAGCCATGCTGATATCCCCCTTGATGGGACCAATTGTCGGCGCCGGATTTGCGCTAGGTACCTTCGATTTCCCCCTATTGAAAAAGTCCATTAAAAATCTGCTGATCGCCACCCTGATCAGCCTGGTGGTATCATTTATTTACTTTTTGTTAAGCCCCTTCAAGGAAGCCCAGTCTGAACTGCTAGCCCGTACCTCACCCAACATCTATGACGTCATGATCGCACTTTTTGGTGGTCTTGTGGGTGTGATTGCGATCACGCGGGTCGACAAGGGCAACCCAATTCCGGGCGTGGCGATTGCGACAGCCTTGATGCCGCCATTGTGTACAGCAGGCTACGGACTGGCCATCGGCAAATTCAGTTATTTTGCTGGTGCGTTATTCCTATACATCATCAACTGTGTATTTATTTGTATCGCCACTTTTATCATCGTCAAGTATCTGCGCTACCCCAAGAAGCACTATGTGGATCAACAGCGTGAGAAGCGAATTACACAAAGTATTACCATCATTACCCTCGCTCTGGTAATCCCCAGTATCTATTTTGCCTACAATCTACTGCAAGAAAAGAAATACAGCAACAAGGTGAAGCAGTTTGTGCAACAGGAACTGAGCAATAAAGGGTATACCGTTATTTACGAAAAGCTTCAGCAAAACAGCAAACCAAAAAAACTCGAACTGGCCTTTCTGTCCAAAAAATTCAGCCAGCAGGAGATCAAATCGTTGGAGCAGGCCATGAAATCATTTGGCATTGACAACACGGCCTTGGTCATTCACCAGGATAGCCTTGACCTCAAATCCAGCATTCTGAGTGAGATTGATAAGCGGAATGCGGCAGTCAGTGAAAAAGACCTGACCATTCGCGCGCTCAACAATGAACTTGCCCGTTACCAGATCGCCAACCCCGAACTTGACCGGGACATCGCCGTGCTTTTTCCCGAATTAAATTCCTACAGTATCGGCATGCAGCAGCACTATGCCAAGAAAGACAGTCTGGCGAATCGGGTTGCATTCATATATTCTGCTGCTACACCACTTGTACAAGCTCAGCAGGAAAAACTACAAAAATGGCTAACAAATCATTTTCCGAAAGACAGTGTAGAGATCATAAGAAGATAACAGCTTGTGTACAGTCCTATTTCTATTTACAGGAACGACTTAATATGGTCATTGTAGCCATAGATTACTAAGATATCCTCCGACTCCAACCGGGTGTCCGGCCTCGGTATTCCGTGCAGGACAGTCGTCACTACGCTTTTTCCGAAGGTGGTTTGTTTTTCCGTATTTTTTAATATGGTAAGGACCAATAATTCATATTTTTCACGAAAGCCAATCTCCTGTATGGTCTTGCCAACATACTTCGATGGTACCACAGCTTCGACGATTGAATAGTTACTATTGAGCTCAAATGAGTCGACAAAACCGGTCATACATAAGCGCTTGGACCATCGTTCAGCTGATTCTTCTTCCGGATGTGCGATCTCCGATACCCCCAGAGCTCCCAGTACTTTTTCGTGGAGCCGATTGACCGCCCTGCTTATCAGACGTTTTACGTTTGCTTCCTTACAAAGTGCGCTGACCATAATATTTGCGCCTTCATCCTCGCCAATTGCGACGACAAATACATCTGTATTCTTTAATGGCAGCGTATGGAAAGCTGCCTCATCAGTGGCATCCAAACATATGGTATGCGTTATCTTTTCTTTGAGCGCCGTGACTTTTTCCAATCGTCTGTCCACTCCAATGACTTCATTCCCCTGTGTGGAAAGTTTTTCGGCCAACGAAGCACCAAAATTTCCAAGTCCAATTACAATAAATTTCATCTTTTCAATTTATTTATCCATTATATACCACCATAAAAACACTTAAATATCAACTGTTTACATCCAATCAAACAAATACTTTCATCTTCCAGTTGGTGCTTTTCAACGCTCAATAGATAGTTAATTCCTCTTCTGCATATCGGTAATGTGTATAACGTACCTTTTTGATAAATGCAATCAATACAGATAACATCGTCACCCTCCCAACAAACATTAAAAGTATTAAAATTATTTTACTGCCCTGGGTAAGATCACCCGTGACTCCCAGGGAAAGGCCGACGGTGCTATAAGCAGAAAAACATTCGAACGCGATTTCCAATAGTGGCCTATTACGTTCAAAGAATGAGATGGCAAATACGGCCATACCAATAGCCAGCAACGACAGGAACATAGTTGCAAACGCGCGCTGGATCGAAATCGTCGCTATCTCACGACGAAAAATTTCAGTCCTATCCTTCCCTTTGGCCAAGCTGAGTACATTTAGAATAGCTAGTGCAAAAGTGCTTGTTTTGATTCCTCCGCCTGTCGAATTTGGCGAAGCACCGATCCACATCAACAGCATAACAAAGAGGATACTTGAAAAGTGCAACTGTGCAAAATCGATACTATTGAATCCTGCCGTTCGAGGAGTCGTCGCGGTGGCAAATGCGATCACCCATTTACCCACACCTTGATGATCTGCGAAGACGTGGTCAAACTCATTAACCAATAACAATAATGTCGCAAAGCCGGTGATACAAGATGTGGTGATCAGATTGATCTTACTATTGATGGTCATCACCCAAGGCCGATAATAATTCTCCTTGGTCGTCCATTTGTGAAATAAGCGGTTCAACAAATGTTTGATGTATTTGAGCACATTAATAACAATTGGAAAACCCAATCCGCCGAAGATATAGATGCAGGCAACTGCCAGCTGAAAACCATAATTATAATATACTTGTGCATCCATTAATCCCTGCGGTAGAGTTGAGAACCCTGCATTGCAAAATGAAGATACAGCATGGAACATGGCGATAAACACGCGGTCAGCTACTGTAGTGCCTGCAAGATCAGTGATACTCCAATATATGGCCAATGCGCCTACAAGTTCAACGCCGAAGGTAATTGCTACAGTACGTTTCAATAACACAAATACCTCACCTAACCGTTCCGTATTTGAAAAATCCCGGATTACGAGCTGATTTTCATAACTACTGCCTCCTTTTAAAAAATATGCAAAAAGGCCTGCGAAAGAAAGTATACCTATGCCCCCAGCCTGTATCAGCAACATAATAAACACCTGTCCCCATAGGGTAAAATGGGTGGCTGTGTCAACCACCACGAGTCCTGTCACACAAACAGCACTCGTTGCTGTAAATAAGGAGTCTGTCCAAGAGATAGGTTGATTTAGTGCAATTGGAAGCTTCAATAAACAAGTTCCCAAGACAATCAACAGCAAAAAGCTGGATATAAAAAGTTGAGCTGGATTATAAAACCGTTTTCTGATCACGCGTTAAAAATATGCTTTAAAAATAGAAAAATAAATTAATTCAACCAGCAGTGTGGATAGCACGGTCAATCGTCGGGCACTAAAGATGACCGCAACAGCACTTGAACGCATATTATAGAAAAAATATATGACAACAGTCGATACAATCAATAGATTCTATACAATAATTCAAGAAGCGTTGCACGGATTTCCCTACTTTTAAACCAACCTATCGGTTCAATTATAACTTATGGATAATTTAATAGACAAAATTTATAATATTATTTGGAGTGATGCCCTGGTGTATCTTTGCCTACTAACAGGCATCTACTTCACGATTCGTTTCCGCCTTCCGCAACTGTTGCAGATCAGGGAAATGATTCGTCTCCTGTTCAACAGCAATAGTTCGGACAAAGGCATCTCTTCTTTTCAGGCTTTTTCCCTGGCGATTTCTGGCCGCGTGGGTACTGGCAATATCGCGGGCGTAGCCACTGCAATAGCGATGGGTGGGCCGGGAGCCGTGTTCTGGATGTGGATTATTGCATTCTTGGGCAGTGCCTCGGCCATTGTCGAGGCCACGTTGGGACAAATGTATAAAGAAGTAAATGACGGCGAGTATCGCGGTGGCCCCGCCTTTTATATTCTTAAAGGACTTCGATCCAAAGCCTTTGCCTGGACGTTTGCAGTTGTCACCATTATCAGTACCGGATTTTTGCTGCCCGGAGTGCAAAGTAATAGCATCAGCACCGCTGTTGAGTCCGCCTTTCATGTATCGCCAAGTATCACCGGTGTTGCCATTGCGGGGCTCCTGGCCATTATCATCATCGGCGGCGTAAAGCGAATCAGTACAGTAGCCGAGTATGTGGTACCCTTTATGGCGGGGGCATATATCCTGATGGCTTTGGTAATTATAGGACTCAACTTTGGACAGATTCCAGCAGTCCTCAGCCTAATTATCAAAGCGGCCTTCAACATGGAGGCCACCTTCGGGGCTGTCGCCGGTATGGCGATCTCCTGGGGCGTCAAGCGAGGTATCTACAGCAACGAGGCCGGACAGGGCACAGCACCACATGCGGCAGCAGCGGCAGAAGTCAGCCATCCCATCAAGCAGGGCTTAGTACAAGGCTTTTCCGTTTACGTGGACACCCTTTTTGTCTGTACGGCGACGGCACTGATGATCCTCTTTACGGGTCAGTATAATGTGGAGAATCCTGAAGGGGGCTTTATCGTTCAGCATCTACCTGCAACCGAAATGGGCCCTGGTTTTACACAGCAGGCGGTCTCGCACCATTTCCCGTCGATCGGCGATGCCTTTGTCGCCATTGCGCTGGCCTTTTTCGCATTCACCACCATCATGGCTTATTACTATATCGCCGAAACCAATATTAGTTTTGTAGCCCGAAAAATGCAGAAGGTTCGGTTGGTATGGAAGTTGCGTATTCTCATTTTAGGTTCGGTATATCTGGGTTGCGTCAGTACGGCCAAGTCCGCCTGGACACTGGGAGACATTGGTGTAGGCTTGATGGCCTGGCTCAATCTGATTGCCATATTGCTCTTACACAAAAAAGTACTTGCGCTTTATGACGATTACCGGCAACAGCAGAAAGCCAAACAAGACCCGGTGTTTGATAATAGTAAATATAGATTCCCTAACATGGATCTTTGGTCTAAAAAATAGCATCACACATTATGAGCCAATTCGTTAATCTCACTGTATTTAAGAATTTTTTCAAATCAAGCAATGCTGGCGGCCTGTTGTTGTTTCTATGTGTCGTCCTGTCCCTTGTGGTCGCAAACACCTCTGCCGGCGCAAGTTTACAATCCTTACTGGACACGAAAATAGGATACGAATCGGATCATGTCCATTTAAGCTATACTATCCTACTATGGATCAACGACGGATTGATGGCGATATTCTTTTTGCTGGTCGGCCTCGAAATCAAGCGGGAAATTGTCGAGGGGGAGCTCTCTTCACCCAAGAAGGCCTCGTTACCCATCCTCTGTGCTATTGGTGGTGCTATTGTACCAGCCTTAATCTACCTGGCTTTTAATTCGGGTAAGGAAACTGTGGATGGGTGGGGTATTCCGATGGCAACAGATATCGCATTCGCACTAGCCGTGATAGGGATGTTGGGCGACCGTATTCCCGCAAGTCTGAAAGTATTTCTGGCAGCCTTAGCCATTGTCGATGATTTAATTGCCATTTTGGTAATCGCATTCTTCTATTCTTCAGGTATTGAGGCTAGCTACTTACTCTACGCCGCCATTGGCATGGTCGTATTGATTGTCATGAACCGTATGAACATTCAAAACCCCTATCTTTATCTCATACCGGGCATATTTATTTGGTACTTTGTACACCATTCAGGTATTCACGCGACCATCGCCGGGGTCCTCATTGCCATGACCATTCCTACCAACGATACAGCTGCCGAGTCACCTTTGGAACGGCTCGAGCACGCCTTGGTAAAACCAGTCAATTTTTTTATCATCCCTCTATTCGCGTTTGCTAACACCAATATTGCTTTAGAAAGCGAAATGCTGAATGGTCTTGTAGCTCCCCTAGGTCTGGGCATTAGCCTTGGCTTACTTATCGGCAAACCTTTAGGAATTTTTGTCATGACCTTGATCTGTTCCAAATTAGGCATAAGCAGTTTACCCGAAGGGAGTTCATACAAACATATAATTGGCGTTGGGTTATTGGCAGGAATCGGTTTTACCATGTCCATTTTCATCTCAATTTTGTCTTTTAACGATGCCCTGCATATCAATGAAGCCAAGCTTTCCATTCTGTTGACTTCTTTAATGGCTGGCCTACTAGGTTATATTATATTACTTGCTTTCGGCAAGAAGGTGGATGTGACCTAGCACCTCATATTCTGTTGCTGTTGTATACATTTGAGCATCATTCCGGTGGTAATGCTGCCGGCACTGGCACCGGAACAATATGTGCCTGCAAAATCATTACAACAGGTACATGCAATCGTAAGTTATCGCCCCGTGATCACTTTACGGTGCTCCCTGCCCCACTCTGCGAGATTATCGATAATCGTTCGCAAGGTCTTGCCATACTCGGTCAACTGGTATACGACCGTGACGGGATGCGTGTCCAAAACGGTACGCGTCACCAGCTGGTTCATTTCCAGCTCTTTCAGTTCCTTGCTTAGCATTCGGTTGGATATACCATTGACATCATTCAGAATGTCCGAAAAACGTCGTTTATTGTAATAGCAGACCGCCGAGAGAATTGAGATTTTCCATTTTCCGTTTAAAACGTCCATCGCATCATGTACCGCCATGACCTGTTTCTTGCTGATCTCTTCATTGCATTTTATCTCTTCCATATGTTACCTGGTTACTCCAATGTTACTGTTACTTTTCGATACAAAGTTACTAAAATAAATAAATACAAACTACATTTGCTCCAGTAAATCAAAAACAATAAAAAAATGGATTACAGCGAAAAAAATGTCATTATTACCGGTGGCACCACTGGTATCGGGCTTGCCACCGCAGCCACTTTTATTGATGCCGGCGCCGATGTCTGGATCACCGGAAGAAGCGAAGACAATTTGAAGAAGGCGGCCCAGAGCATCAATCATGACCGATTGCATACGGTCTTGTCCGATACGTCCAATCTCGCAGGAATCGATGCCCTGACAAATCACCTTGCGCAACAGGATATCAAAATTGATGTGCTTTTTCTCAATGCCGGCATCGCCACGTTCGCACCGATAGAACAGGCGACAGAAGCAGACTTTGATGCACAGTTTAACACCAACGTCAAGGGGCACTTTTTCACCTTACAGAAATTGATCCCACGGCTCCATAACGGTGCATCGGTCATCTTCACCTCATCGACGGTAGCCACAGCCTCCAATATCGGCACATCGGTATACTCGGCGACCAAAGGGGCCCTAAATAAAATCGCCCAGATAGCTGCCAATGAACTGGCGGACAGAAGAATCCGTGTGAACATCATCAGTCCGGGGCCGGTAGAAACACCTGGACTGGAAAATGCGGTACCGCAAGAAGCAATCGCCCATCTCGCTGCTGCGACCTCACTTCAACGTCTCGGAAAGCCTGAGGAAATAGCGAATACCGTACTATTTCTGGCCTCAGAAAAAGCGAGCTTTATCAATGGGGCTGAACTTCTGGCTGACGGCGGGTACATCACCTATGCGATGAAATAGTGTTATTGTAATACCTGTGGTAGTGCCAGCATTCCGCCACGTGATGGGGGATTGCTGGCATCACCCTTCTGCCCAGCCCCGGTTTACCACTCGATTTTATAACGAAAAAGCCAATCGTTGCCATTTGAGCCAAATAGGTTGACGAAGATCCGGATCATCCATTCCCTGAATAGCTGCATGGCCGGACCGACCACCAGTTTATCTTCGCCCCGTCGGCGCCCCTCCCTGACGATTCGCTCGACCCTGGGCCGCCGGCCATCCTCAAACTTCCGGAAGGCCAAGGCCAGCGACTTCTCGTCGCGCAGTAGTTTGGCCAGCAACATCGCATCCTCGAGCGCCAGCGAAGCCCCCTGTCCTGAATTCGGACTCACCGCATGGGCGGCATCGCCGATCAGCAGCAAACGATCCCTGTACCAGTTCGGAAGAAAGGGTACATCAAATACATTGATCCGCAGATAACTGTCAGCCTCCCGGATGATCTGGGGCACCGGACTGGCATAATTTCCGAAGGAATCGAGCAACAACCGCCGTTCGGCATTGCGGTCAAAATCATGCAGCTCTTCTCTGCTCCAGGGATGGTCGGCGGGAATATTCGTCCACCACATGATTTCCTGTTCATTGGCCCCTCCATAGCCAAAAAAACCGTCCTTTCCGAATACAAAATTCAGGTTATTGCTCTCTTGCGGTGCAATATAGGACAATTTGTTCCTGGCGATGAAGCCTCCCCGCGCAATGATTCCGGTAAACTGGGGCAATAGCGAGGGACATACCATACGTCGCACCTGGCTATGGACACCGTCTGCCCCCACCAAAAACAGGCCGGACACCTCAGTGCCGTCTTCAAAGCAGGCCCGCACCCCATGGGCCGGCTGATCGACCGAAAGCAGCTTTTTGTTGTAATGAACCTCTATGCCCTGCTCAAGCGCAGCAGCTTTCAAGCTATCCAGCAGGGCCTGCCGCCGGATATTGACTGCCGGATAAGCATATTTGCTGCTGTCTGAATATTTCATCCGTGCCAACGCAGATCCCTTCGCATTTTTAAACACACCGAAGCTTACTGGACAGCCCTTCTCCATGACCTCTCCCGCCAGGCCCAGCGCCGCCAGCACATACATTCCATTAGGAGCAATGTTCAGTCCGCCACCCATACTTTCCTGAGGCCCACGAAACTCAAATAATGCCGCTTTCAAACCGATTTTTTTGAGAAATAAGGCAAGGCCAATTCCGGCTATACCCGCACCGATGATGATCACTTTTCTGTTATTTTCCATGATGTAAAGAAAAATTAAGTTAATTTGCACTAAATAGTTTCATTTACTTTACCAAGTAAACATTTTACAAAGTAAAGCAAATTATGCTAATTTACCATACATGGCAACAGAAAAAATTCAACAGATAGGGGCTTTATTACGCGAAGTCAGTACGCAGGCCATCAAACGGAGCAATTTGGTTTCTGCCATTCTTGGCATCAATTCCACGGACCTTGAAGCGCTGGAAGTACTTATGCGTCTAGGGAAAGCGACCGCAGGCGTTCTGGCGGCGGAAACTGGCATTACGGGTGGCGCTGTCACCAAAATGGTGGACCGGCTCGAGAAAGCCGGCTTCATCCTCCGGGAGACTGATCCAAACGATCGCAGAAAGGTTTATATCACGCTTCATGTCAACAATCTGGAATCGAAGGTATTGCCCTTGTACCAGTCGTTGGTGGGGGCCGTCAACGCACTGCTGGATGAGTATAGCCCACAGGAACAACAGCTGATCATCAGTTTTCTGAGCAGATCGATACAGATCAACCGGGAGGATATGGAAAAACTGGCTGCAGAGCACTGAAAATTTACCGGCAGCTCCATTGGGCTGGCATGCCCCTAGCAGCAGCCCTACTGCACCGGATAATTTTCAAGCACATGGCCCAGCGCTTCGACTAGAAAATCGATAGCCGCCAGATCCATCGATGAAAATCCCAGCCGCAGGTGATTCAGTTGCGCAGCGTCGGCAAACACCATGCGCTCGTCAAAGGCCAATCCCTGTTTCCTGAGCTGGGCGGCCACCCGGCGTACGTCATAGTTATCCCCGAACCTGATCCAAATGGCCATTCCGCCTGCCGGCACATCAAAAAACAGGTAACGGCCTCGGTATACCTCCAATTTAGCGCAGAGATAATCCCGTCGCTCCTTATACAGCTTGACAGACCGCCGCAGATGCCGTTCCATAATTCCGCTCTCAAATAGTGTGCCCACGGCCTGCTCCTGCAGCACATCGCCCCGTATATCCATATGTTTTCGGATATACGCCAGGGACAAAATCAGATCTTCGGTACCGACCACATATCCTAGCCGTAAAGAGGGCGAAAAATTTTTGGAGATACTTCCCACATAGATCACCTGTCCCTGATGATTATAACTTGCCATGGGCAAATGCGGAGCCGAAGAATAATGAAAGTCATAGTCGTAATCGTCTTCGATAATGACAAAATTGTACTGATGAGCCAAAGACAATAGTCGCAGGCGTCGTTGCGGGCTCAAGGCGACCGTCGTGGGATAATGGTGGTGGGGAATCACGTACACAGCTTTAACCCTTGTCGTGCGGCATACTTCCGCTATCTCGTCTACGTCGATACCGTTTTCGTCCACAGGGACATCGATCACCGTCGCTCCGTTCAGTACGAAGGCCGACCGGGCAAGCTCGTAGCCCGGCGAGCCGACAATAAACGTGTCTCCGGTATGGATCAGTGCCCGCGACGCCAGATACAGGCCCATTTGAGCACCATTGGTGATCAGGATATTGTCTTCGGACAGATGGAGGCCGCGGGAGTGAGCAAGGTGGGCCAGCAAGGCCTTCTTGAGAACCGAGCTCGCCAAGGCGGTTCCATAATTTGCTTTCCGTAAGTTATATTGGCGCCCGGTAACTGATCCCAGCTCCAGCAGCAGCCCCTTATAGGGAGCGATCCTCGGATCGGGCAATCCATCATCCAAAAATAACTGGCCCTCCTGCTGTACCTTCCTGACCTTGTTTTTATCGGCAGTCTTCAATGTCAGCGGAAAGCGACCAGCGAAGGCTGTATCCGCCCCTGCTTGCCCTGTAACGGCCGCCACCTGTATATCCGGGCTGATAAAGTAACCGCTTTTATACTTCGTACTTACCCAGCCCTGTAGCGTGAGTATTTCATAGGCGGCCACGATGGTCTTCCGATGGACGGCCAACGTGGCTGCCAAGGTACGTGTGCTCGGCAGCCGCATACCCGACTGTAGCTTTCCCGATTTCACCAGCTGAATAAGTGCTAGAGCAATCTGCTCATACACAGCTGGCTTACTATTGGGATCGATCGGTATCAGTGTTTTAAACGGAAGCATCTGGACTACTATCTTTTTTCAATCTGTCCCCTAAAGATAGTCCAAAACCAGCTTATATTTGAAAATATATTTGAAAAAAACACCATGAAAAAGCGAGAATTTTTAAAAGACGTCGACACCAAGGCCTTTAAGGTCATGCTTGGATTTGAGCAGTATCTGTCCGAAAGCTCATTAAACAGGATTCACGCCGAGCTGATCAAGATCCGGGTCTCCCAGATAAATGGCTGCACCTATTGCATGGACAAACATATCCGGGATGCCCTGGCATATGGCGAAGATCCGCGCCGGATATTTGTACTGTCCCACTGGCGGGACACACCTTTCTTTTCGGAAGAAGAACAGGCTATCCTGGCTTTGACAGAACAGATCACACGCATTTCGGTTCACGGAGTGACTGATGAAGTGTACAACAGGGCACTGCTGCTTCTGGGCCAGCAGTATCTTACTGAAGTCATCATGGGCGTCATCGCAATGAATGCCTGGAACCGTATTGGAATCACCACAGGCCGCGAGCCGCAATGATCTTTTGACAGCACTACAATGAATACAGAAATAAACTATCAAGTAGGTTTTATACCTGCTTTGGAGCATATCACCGCCCTCTATGCCGCAGCCGGCTTAAAACGGCCCATCGACGATAAACAGCGAATGATGAAAATGTTTGCCAATTCCAATCTTTTGATCACCGCCTGGCAGGGAGAGCATCTGATCGGCATTGCGCGCTCCATGAATGACGGAGGCTTCTGCTGCTACCTGGCAGACCTGGCCGTACATCCCAGCTACCAGAAACGAGGCATCGGCAGACAGCTCATCCATTTGACCAAAGCTACGGCAGGCGATGACTGTTCACTCATCTGGTTGTCTGCTCCGGGTGCAATTTCCTATTATCATAAGATCGGGATTCAACAGCTTAAAAACGCTTTCGGGATCGACAGGCTCCATCCGATTTAAATGTGTCAGGCCAGCCACTAAACGCTGTTAAAATGTTCGCTTTCGTACAAAAAACGTTCGGGATCGAACATTTTCGCAGCGCACAAAATACATAAACAACACAATATCAATAAATTAAATTATTGGCAAACGAATTGGTTGGATTTCATAAATCCGACTACCATGCTTAAAAACTATATTAAAATTGCATTCCGGAACTTAAAGAACAACAAAGGCTTTACCGCCATCAATATTGTCGGGCTGGCCATTGGGATGGCGGCTTCGATAATGATTATGCTATGGGTCAAGAGCGAATTTGCCTTTGACCGCTTTTATACAAAGGCCGGACAGATTTATGCCGTTGGGCTAAAAGATGTTTGGGGCAGCGAAACGGTGCAGCATTTTTATACCCCCAAGCCCATGGCGGCAGCGTTAAAAACTGACTTTTCCGAAATCAGAAATATCAGCAGGGTCAACTCCGGTACTGGTTTTCTGCTGACCAAGGGTGAGATCAAGCTCGCAAGGGAACAGGGCGCATTTGTGGACAGTAGCTTTCTCAAGATGTTTGATTATAAGGTGCTCGCTGGAAATGCCACCGAAGCACTGAAAAGCCCCAATCAAATTGTGCTCACCAGATCTCTTGCCCAGCGCCTATTTGGAGCAGGTGAAGCCATCCATCAAACGGTTAAACTGGATAGCACTGCAATCGCAACGGTGGCCGCAATCATAGAAGATATCCCGGACAATTCCTTTATGAAAGGCATAAGTTATCTGGTTCCCTGGACGCTTATGGAGCAAATCGGCTATTCGGACAACTATTGGGGCAACAATTCCGTCCAGACCTATATCGAACTGGATAAAAACACCAATATCAGCCAGTTTGAAAAGCAGATTAAAGGCTTCCTTCAGAAACATACGGAAACCAAAGCCGAGAATTTTATTCAGCCTGTGGGCAATAAGTGGCTATACAGCAAGTTTACCAATATGGGAAAACCTACCACACCGCGGATCGGAATGGTACGTACCTTTATCGCCATCGCCTGTTTCATATTGATCATCGCCTGCATCAATTTCATGAACCTGAGTACCGCCCAGAGTGAAAGACGTGCCAAAGAGGTAGGTGTACGCAAAGTAATCGGAGCCAGTAAGCAATTATTGATCGGACAATTCTTAACCGAATCCATCTTAATTGCAGCGATTTCAGGCCTTTTGGCCATCCTGATCGTCCTGCTTGCCCTGCCGCACTACAGCAACCTGGTATCCAGGCAACTGCAGATCCCTTTCAGTGATATGACCTTCTGGTGCGCATTTATCGGATTTATCCTATTGACCGGAATACTATCCGGCAGTTATCCAGCCTTTTATTTGTCTTCATTCAGACCGGTAAAAGTGCTAAAGGGAAAACTGCTGCACATGCAGAGCAAGTTGAGCGCCAGAAAAATGCTGGTCATCTCCCAGTTCTGCATCGCCATCATCCTGATCATTACGACCATATCCATTCAGAAACAGATAAAATACGCACAAGATAGAGAAGTGGGGTACAACAAGGACCGACTGATCAACATCATGGACCAGGGAAATATCCGTAAAAACAGCAGGCTGATAAAAAATGCGCTACTGTCCTCCGGCGTGGCGTCTCATGTCTCGAGAACCTCCTCTCCACTGACCGAAAACAGGAGCAACAACCCGATGCAATGGGCCGGCAAACCCGAAGATGACAATACCATGTTTGCCCGGATCGGGGTCGATGACAACTTGGTCGGCACTGCTGGACTGCAGCTGATCGCCGGCCGCGATTTCGATCTCAGCAAATTCCCGACAGACTCTAGCGCCATGATCATCAACGAATCCGCAGCCAAGGTTTTCCATTTTGACAATCCGATCGGCAAGACCATTGTCGATGGCATCTCCTGGCATATCATCGGTGTCATCAAAGACTTTGTGCAGGAATCCCCATTTAATCCGGTCACCCCGCTGGTGATCCAGGGTGCCGCTTCAGGCACCAGTGTGACCAACATTCGATTGAACGATCGACTAGAAACACGCGACGCGCTTGCCAGCTTGGAGAAAATTTTTAAAGAATATAATCCCGACTATCCTTTCGAATATGTCTTTGTCGACGCCAAATATGCCGAAAAATTCAAAGATTTTGAACAATTGGGCAAGCTTTCCAGTCTTTTTGCGCTGCTGACGATTTTTATTTCCTGCCTTGGCCTTTATGGCCTGACCGCGTACATGGCTGAAAACAGGACCAAGGAAATTGGCGTGCGCAAAGTCCTGGGAGCTTCGGTCAGTTCGATCACTACGATGCTGTCCAGAGATTTTGTGCTGCTGGTACTGCTATCCTGCCTGATCGCATTTCCGATTGCTTATTATATCGCTGACCAGATGCTAAGCACCTACACGTATCGCATTCGTATCAGCTGGGATATTTTCGTGATTGCCGGGGCAGGTGCTGTTGCCCTGACATTGCTAACTGTCAGCTATCAATCGATCAAAGCTGCCCTGACCAACCCTGTCAAGAGTCTCCGCGACGAATAAAATAAGGGAGGAGCGCTTGACATCCGACTATTTAAACTATCAAGCGCTCCTCCTAAATAATCAACTCAGACAGCCCGCCTTTCTGCCGCAGGCTTAATTGACAAAAGTAACAAATTCAGCGAGATCAAGCCGCACCTTCTTGAGCTGGGCAAAGTGGTCATTCTCGGCATCTCGGTATCCCAAAGCTAATATGACAACCGACCGCAGCCCCTGCTCCCGCAGCTGCAGTAATGCGTCGAATTTCGTTGCATCAAATCCTTCCATCGGAGTGGAGTCTATTTTTAGTTCTGCAGCAGCTACTAAAGCAGTACCTAAAGCGATATACGCCTGTCGGGCGGCCCAGTTAAAGTTATCTTCTTCAGGCCTGGACAATATACCGCCCACTAAGGCAGCCTTGAAGTCGGCCAACGCCTCTACCGGGACGCCACGTTCACGGGCGATACGTGCCATATAGTCATCGATCTGCTGTTCGGTGACTTTCTCATAAGCAGCAAAAACCAATAAATGGGAGGACTGCGCTATCTGTACATTGAATGAACCTTCGCCCAGCTGCTCGCGAAGCTGTTCATTCTCCACCACGATGACGCGATACGGCTGTAAACCCGCAGATGAAGCCGAAAGATTGACGGCTTCCAGAATCTTATTTAAGTCTTCGGCAGCAACCTTTTGCTTACCGAATTTTTTTGTGGCATAACGCCATTCAAGATGTTTGATCGTGTTCATAGATAATTTCTTTATGCTGCAAAATTCGCGAATAATTGTTTACTTTTGTCATCAGGTGACAAAAAGTAATAGTGACAACGAGGTAACCATGGAAGAAATCACAACAACAGAAGAAACAAGCCTGAGCGAAGCGGTCACAGCAGTTACGCATGACTGCGCCTTGCCGGCACACGAATGCAAGAAAGCCATTATGGGTGTGCATGATGCGATGTATGTCCTGGGGGGCAAATGGAAAATTTATATTATTGCCGCCCTACTCTTCGGCCCCAAACGTTATTCAGACCTGTTACGTGACATCAACGGCATCTCGGGCAAGGTGCTCAGCCGTGAGCTCAAGGAAATGGAGACCAACCGTCTGCTGACCAGGAGCGTGAGCGGTACAGCTCCACTGACAGTGACTTATGCACTTACTCCCTATGGCGAGTCCACCAAAGCGATTATTGGTATACTGGCCGAATGGGGCAAGTCCCACCGCAATTATATCATCAGCGAGCCACAGCGATAGTATTAGGGATTTATTCTACGGGATACACTCTTGATATCGAACTTATGTTCTTCTTTTTGCCGATATTTCCTCCGCTTTTGATAACTTCCCTGTTGATCCACCTCACTTTGTCCAGGTCGAGCTTTTCCACCTGCCGGTCGTAGGTGACCAAACCGTTGATCTCATGCTCCACATCTGAAGTCTGGGTATAGATAGCACTACTTAAGCCTCTGTATATCATCCGCTGTTCGATCTCGTTAAGCAGGTAAATGTATGTATCCGTCAATGTTTCCTTATTAATCAATATTTCGTAGGCATTATTAGGCACCGGCCACATATGGTTGCGCACAAATAGTCCCTTTCCGCCAAATTCACCCAGGGAAGCTGCCCGCTTCTCGTCGGGGCGCGGAAATGCGTTGTCCTCCATCTTTCCGTAGTGGTGCATATCCACAAAGTCGCCGTTGCCGGGATCACCTTGCGCCGGTCGGTAGCCCGGTGCATAGTTGAACCCTGAATTGCCGTTCACGAGCCGTGTAGGATCATACGCTTTGGTCCAGTTGGTGATATCAGGCACCTCAAAGGCACCCCAGTTCTCATTAAAAGGCACCCAGGTGACAATCGAAGGCACACTGATCAGCTGGTCCATCATCTGTTTGAGCTCATTCCTGAACTCCTGGCGCACAGCTACCGAATCGTTATCATCGGGATACCACAAGTTGGGCATATCCTGCCATACCATCATCCCGAGGCGGTCACAATGATAGTACCAGCGCATCGGTTCGACTTTGATATGCTTGCGGATCACGTTGAAACCTGCCCTTTTGGCCAGCTGAATATCGTACAGCAGCGCCTGCTCCGTCGGCGCTGTAAAGATCCCGTCCGGCCAGTAACCCTGGTCCAGCACGCCGATCTGAAACTGAAACTTGCCATTTAACAGCGTCCTGTTAACACCGTCTACCTTGCCGATGCTGATGGAACGCATAGCGAAGTAAGACTCTATCTGGTCCACGATACGTCCTTGTTTATCTTGCAGTTGTATCTTCAGATCATATAAAAAAGGGTCATCCGGAGTCCACAGATGCGGATTGCGGACAGGTAGAAAAAATGAGGCGTTGTCCACACCTTCTGCCCTGCCGACCTGCGTTATACCATCATGTGCCGTAGCCACCACGTTTAGCCGTTCTCCAGTGGTCAATGCGGTTATCTGCAACCGGCTATTCTTTAGATCAGGAATCAGCTTTAATTGAGTAACATGCTCTTTTCGTACTGGCTCCATCCACACGGTCTGCCATATGCCCGAACTGAAGGTGTAGTCGCCCTTATCACCATTTTTGCCCGAAGGTGTCTTGCCATCGTTAGCATCATAGGCCCCCACCACCAAACTGTTGTCGCCAGGCTTTAGGAAGTCCGAAATGTCCACACTAAAGGCATGATATCCACCCTTATGGTCCCCGGCCTTTTTGCCGTTGACAAAAATAACAGCGTACTGGTCCACAGCACCAAAATGCAATAAGATACGGCTGCCTTTCCATGTCGGCGGAATCACGATATTACGCCTATACCACAGAAACTGCTCGCCGCCGCGGGCTATGCCTGACAGCTCCGCCTCAGGGGCAAAGGGTACCCGTATCTTTTCCGTTCTGGCAGGAAAATCCGGAGCCATGGTGGCTGTCCGCGGATCCTGCTGTAACCTGCCGCCCATATAGTCCCAGAGGCCATTGAGATTTTGCCATTCCCTGCGCTTCATCTGCGGCCGCGGATATTCGGGCAATGGTGTATTTGCCGTCAGCGCCTCCTGTGTCCACGGTGTGGGCAGCGTAAAGTCTGCTAAGGATTGAGTCCGTGCATGCGCTGTCACCAGCAATGCCATTAAGATCGCCCAGAAACGAAAGTTGGTGCTTGTCATCATTCTATCAGGTTTGGTTTGTTTATACGCTTGTTTGTACCGCTCATAAGCGTGCTAAATTGATTTATTAAATTGACCAAAAGTATCTTCTCGTCACTACTTCGCGTCAATCATGCTCATGGTATCGGGTTTACTAGTACAAAGATGTCATTTAAAACTTTTACAGGGCATAAATGAACAATAATATTACAAATTCAGCCGCGATACCCAAACAGGCAGCCTTAGCCACATTAAGCTTATGAAAACTGTATCCCACATGATCTTCCCGTCCTACCGGTAGTGGAATTTTCGTAAAAATTGGACAGTTATTTTACGAAAAAGTTATATTTGTGTGATTAAATGATGAACTTTGGTAAAAAAATGCCTGATTTCACATAGTTCGCCTTTGAAAAACACACCTAAATAAGTATGCAGGACAGCGAATACGCCACACTATCCGACGGGATTCTGGTCGATCTGATTCGCCGGGATGACGAGAGAGCTTTCTCTGTCATTTACAAGCGTTACAGTGTTCCTTTGTACATTCATGCCAATAGATTTATCCGCGACCGTGAGGAAACAAAAGACATCCTGCAAAAAGTCTTCGTTAAAATCTGGGATATCCGCGGCAAGCTGCCAGCGGATATCAAGCTATCTTCCTATCTGTATCAGGTCGTGAAAAATGAATTAATTAATCATATTTCTCATAGCAAAGTAGTGGACAGATACCTGGATAGCATGTCATCCTTCGCCGTCAGCTATGTTTCGGACACAGACCATGCAATCCGCGAAAAACAGCTGCAGGCGATCATTGAAAGAGAAATTGAGAATCTTCCTGAAAAGATGCGTGAAATATTTCAGTTGAGCCGTACCCATTATTTGAGCCACAGGGAGATTGCCGAAAAACTTGGCATCAGTGAAAAAACCGTAAAAAATCAGATTTCAAACGCGCTAAAATTATTGCGCAACAAGCTGCCTCTGCTCTTATTTATTCTTGCATTTTTTCCAGACAGGCCCTAACGGTCAGATTTTTTAAAAAAATTTCACTTTCATCCGGGACCTGCGCCGGACTTAACTGTTATACAGCAAAACAACAACGCAAAAAACGTGAGAGAACCGTTAAACATAGATAACGACCTACTGAAAAGATACACCAAGGGCCAATGTACCGATAGTGAGGCAGCTTTTATCGAAGACTGGTACATCGCTCATGCTGAACAGCTTCCAGACTTCGATCTGAGTACGCCGGAGCTGCAGGCAGATATTGCAGACAGCTGGACCCGCATCCATACTCACATACGTTCTCCGAAACAATCCCATACTGCATGGCGAAAATGGATTGCCGCGGCAGCCTCCATAGCCATTATCGGATTCGCTTCATACTACCTGTCTGTTGAGCAAAAGCCCACATCTAAATATCAGGACAGTTCGATCCAAACCACAGCTGACAAACAATCATCAACCGCCCGCGAGCATACAGCAGCCATACACCCAGCGAGCAGCGGTGCAGTCTTACAGTTGTCAAATGGGGAACAGATTGCACTAAATCGCAGTAATGGGTCTTCCAGTCGCAAGGATCACGATATCCTCATCGACTGGAGTGACACCGACCAGCTCGTTTACCAGACAGACGGGTCAAAGAATGCCTCCCAGGCGATGTTGAGCAACACGCTCATCGTTCCCAAAGGATATACTTACAAGATCGTGCTGGCAGATGGTACACGGGTAACGCTTAATGCAGACAGCAAGCTGATCTTTCCGATACAGTTTACGGGCAGCACACGCGAAGTGACGCTGGAAGGTGAAGGCTATTTCGAGGTCAGCAAGCGTCAGATCAGCTCTGGTGGCCGGATGATCAAACAGGAATTTATCGTCCATGCAGGCCAAAATGCAGTGCAGGTTCTGGGCACCAAATTCAACGTTAAGGCCTATAAGGAAGACAAACAGAATAGCTTTACTCTGGAAGAGGGATCCATCGCGCTGAACAATCCGGCCAATCCGGCACCGATACTTCTTAAGCCCGGCCAGAAAATTGTACAGACGGGCAAAGAATTCGAACTCCTGGAAGTCGATCTTTCCAAAGATCTTTCTTGGAAAAACGGCGATTTTTACTTTGATTCTGCCTCCGTCCGGGAGATCATGGACCAAATATCCCGTTGGTACAATATTGAAGTAGAATACCTCGGCCCCGTCGGACAGCAACGCTATATCAGTACCATATCCCGAAAGAAGACTTTACAACAAGTACTGGAAATACTGGAAACCACTACAGGAATCAAATTTGATATCCGCAACAACGAAAAAGAAAGGAGGCTGATGGTCATACCCTAACAAACCAAACACCTGTGGTTTCAAAAAATCTAGAGGCGTTGCACCGCCCCTAGAATTGATTTTTTGAATTCACGCCTAGCATTTATTACGAAAATTATGAACTGCATGACATGTCTCCTTGTCAAGAGGGACATGTATGTCCAAAAATCAACAAACAAATGTATCAATATTTTTTTGCTAACGAAAAGTATAAGGTAAATCAACCGATCCACAGACCGCCTGTCTTTTCCAACTTTATAATCAAATTGCTTATGCGATTTCAATTATTCTGCATTTTGTTTTTGGTTTTGTTTTTACAAACCGCCACAGCCCTGCACGGCCAAAACAAAATTAACCTAAATGTCAAGCGAGCCAGCTTAGAAGAAATTCTTCAACAAGTGCGGTCGCAGACCGGATACGATTACGTGATCCGTCCCGAACACAACAGATCGTTCTCACCTTTAACCATTAGCTTAAACGATCTGGAGCTTTCGGAAGTGCTCGGACTCTGTTTTCAGGGACAGCCGTTAGGCTTTATCGTCCGCAACAATACGATCATCGTGACGGACAGCCAACAGCAACGGACGATCAATGGTATCGTGACGGATACGCAACAGAAGCCACTTGCGGGTGCTACTGTCCGTATAAAAGGCACCCATAATCAGACACTGACCAACAGCAAAGGAGTGTTCGTCCTGGCCAATGTGCCCAGCAATGCTGTTCTCGAAATCAGCTATCTGGGATACGAACTGCGTCAGATCGACCTCAGCGGCACCGCAGCCAGCAACCTAGGCCCCTTATTTGTCCTCAAACCGCAGATCGCGGCATTAGATGAGGTATCCGTCATGGCCAACACCGGTTACCAGAAACTTGATCCGGGCAAAACCACAGGCTCGCTTGTGGTCATCGATGAAAAGAAAATTCAGCAAAGTCCCGCGTTGAGCCTAATGGAGCGGCTCGAGGGGCAGATACCGGGCGTTCAGTTTGACACCAAAACCCATAATATCCTGGTGCGTTCACCCAATACCTTTTCAGGTTCGACAAGTACGCCGCTGATTGTCATCGACGGCTTTCCGGCCATGGAACAACAGCTGACTGCCAATCCAACGGGCTCTGGCAACCGCCTTTCGGCCACGGGCAGCAGCGCGGGCATACTCAACAATTTCAATCCCGATGACATCGCCAGCATCACTGTCCTGAAGGATGCAGCAGCGGCTTCGATCTGGGGATCCAGGGCAGCCAATGGGGTTATTGTAATCGAAACGAAAGCTGGTAAAATGGGCAAAAACAGTATCCATTTCTCTTCGATTTTCGGGACCTCCGCCCCGCCCAGCCTGCACGATCTGCGCACTATGAACGCCGCTGAATATATCGATTTCGAAAAAGAAATGTTTGACAACAACTTCTACTACGATCCGACTTCAGGCTGGCGGGCCCCCAACAGATCCGACGCCATCATGACCATGTTCCGTGCCAAACGGGGAGAGATCAGCCTCGCTGAGCAAAACACCATACTCAGCCAGCTGGCACAGACCGACAACCGACAGCAAATCCGAAATGAACTGCTGCAGGCGGCTCAGAATCAACAGTACAACTTGTCTTTTAATGGAGCCGTACAGGGCGCCCGTTATTATGCCTCTGCGGTATATTCTAAAGACAGGCCTATATACCGTGAAAACAATACCAATAATATGTCGTTGACATTCAATGTCGAAAACAGTTATTTTAACCAAAGACTTAAAGTAGCTCTGGGCATCAATCATACCATTCAGAAAAGCAATGTAAACGGTGCTGCGATCCGCGCCATCAGTCCCGGGACTTTTGGCCTCACGCCCTACAATCTGCTGCTGGATCAGAATGGGCAGCGCATCAGCCGCTACTATGCTTTCACACCAGCCGTTGCGCAAGAGCGCTTCGAAAGCCAGGGTTATCTGCCCTGGTCATATAATCACATAGACGAACTCACGCAGAGCAATGATCATTACGACAACAACCTGACCCGCTTCACAGGGCAGTTGTCCTATCGTGCCTACAGCTGGCTGAACGCAACATTATCGGGTTCTTACCAGAAAGGGCTCCGCAATATGCAGAGCCTTCGGGACAAAAACAGTTATGAGATGCGCGACCTCATCAATACCGGCACCACAGTAAATAGCGGCGGAAAGCTGATATATGGAGTTCCACTAGGCGGTAAATATGTCACCTCAAACAACAAAATGGATGACTATTCGTTACGTTTCCAGCTCGATGGCTCCAAAACATTCCACGATATTCATCAAGTTGACGTATTTGCAGGTAGTGAAATCCGTCAGAGTCAGGCAATGGGTTATCTGCAGACACGGTATGGATTCGACAAAGATACCTACCAGTCCACGGTTATCAATCCAACAGTTCCCTATAAAGATATATATGGAGGCAGCAAAACGCTGAATATACAAGATGCACCGATCAATATTGACCGCATACGTTATCTGAGCTATTACGCCAATGCGGGATACACCCTCCTTTCGAAGTACTTTCTAAGCAGCAGCATACGCTTTGACGATGCTACCATCATCGGCGTAGACCGGTCCAAACGTGCAAAGCCTTTTTGGTCTGCGGGGCTACGCTGGGATCTGCACAAAGAGAACTTCATGAAAACCATCCCCTGGATCAATATGCTGAGCTGGCGCGGTAGTATCGGTACCGGAGGCTCAGTGCCAAAAGACGGCACTTCATTCACCCTGTATTCGGCTTCAATAACCGATTTCTTCACCCAGCTTCCCACCGGCACCATTGTGATTCCGGCCAATCAGATGCTGGGCTGGGAAACCACACGGACATTCAACACGGGGCTTGATCTCACCGCCATAAACAACAGGCTCACCATCAACCTCGATTACTACAGCAAAAGGTCTTACGGAATCGTTGCGTCAGTACCCTACAACTCTACCTACGGCTGGTCCAGTCTGTCCTTCAACACCTCCAATATGAAAAGCCATGGTATAGATATCAATATCCAGGGGCAGATCGTGCAGAAGGCCGGCTGGCAGTGGAATAGTGCACTTAATCTCTCGTACAGCGACAATAAAGTTACCGACGATCGTTTTCCGAATACACTCAAGACGCCAGAGCAGACATCTACACCGATCGAGGGCTACCCCATTGATCAGCTCTTTGCCTACCGCTGGGCAGGCCTTGATAACAAAGGTAGATCGCAAATCCGCGATGGACAGGGCAATATCCTGGATTCAGAAACGTCCACAGACGATTTTAGCCCTGCGGACCTGCTTTATATGGGCCGCATAAGCGCTCCCTACTTTGGCGGCTGGACCAACACCCTGTCCTACAAAAATTTCACATTTACAGCACGTATGACTATGAAATTTGGACACAAAGTCCGCTGGAGGGAGGTCAACTCCACACAATACCCCAGCAATACAGCAGGCTTTGATGGATATCTGCCCAATAGCAAGGCCCTGGTAGACCGGTGGCGACAGCCCGGAGACGAAGCCCATACCGATATTCCCGGCGTCATCCATACCAATATCAATAGTATACAGCGCTTTGAACTTGCAGATATCAACGTGATTGACGCCAGCCACATCCGCCTGCAGATGCTTTCCTTAAATTATAGCTTTCCCGCCAGTATGCTGGGCAACAACAGGACCATCAAATCGCTGAGTATTGGTGCCACTGCAACCAACCTGGGGCTTTTCTGGAAAAAGACCGGACGCGATGTAGACCCAGAGTATATGTTTGACGGCAGCTACAGCAGCATGCCACCGGTCACAAGTTATGTATTCCGCGTTAATATGGGTTTTTAATTACTATGATGAACATGAAAAAGAGAATTATTGCATTCAGCCTCGCTGCGTTGATGACCACCGGTATGGTATCCTGCCGGAAGTTTGTGGAGATTGACCTTGTGGGTAAGCGCGAGCTAAAATATACACAGGACTACCAGAGTTTGCTCAACAATAGCACATCAGTGGAGAAATCTTACTACTGGCCCGTGCTGGCAAGCGATGACATTTACGGGTCTGACGAAGCCTACCTCAATACCTTATCGTTAACCGATGCCAACGCCTATAGCTGGAAAAGTGATCTGGTAGGTGACAACAACGAAGATGCCGACTGGGCCGATCAGTACAAACAGATCTACCTCTTCAATCAGATCGCCGCAGAGATCATGGACAGCCAGGGGGGCAGCGAAGCACAGAAGAAAAATATCCTGGCCCAGGCAAAGGTGCACCGCGCACTCAACTATTTTCACCTGGTCAACACGTATGCTAAGCAGTATCAGGAGACAAGCGCCGCTACAGACCTTGGGGTTCCTTTATTGACAAGCCCCGACCTCTATGCTAAACTGGACCGTAAATCAGTGGAAACAGTTTACAAGCAGATTATTGAAGACCTCAGTTCGGCCATTCCCGATCTTCCTGAACAGCCCAGTTTTAACATATTGGCGTCGCGCCCGGCGGCCGAGGCCATCCTTGCCCGCGTCTATCTGCAGATGCGCAATTACGGCAAAGCACTGCAGTACGCAGAACTGGTACTGGCCAGACCGCAATACAAGCTGATCGATCTCAACCAATACAAAGCGGCGCCCAACACCTATCCTAATGTACTTGACGATACGGAAGAGATCTTTATCAAAAGTCTGCGCAATACATTTCCCACCCTCTCGCTAAATCCTGCCTTGCTTGCGCTCTTCGAACCGGGCGATCTCCGAAATACATTATTTACGGTAGACGGCAGTGTGTTTACCTGGACACCGTTCCAGGGTAAAGCCTACAACAAACACCGTATTATTTCGGCTAATGCCAAAATTACCAACGGGCCTACCCTTCCGGAGATGATGCTGATTAAAGCGGAAGCTTTAGCGCGCGATGCCGGGCGGTTTGCGGAGGCTCTGGATATACTGAACACCCTGCGCAGCAAGCGGTTTGAACCGGATGCATACCAGCCACTTCAGATCAGTGACCAGCAGTCGGTGCTCAAATGGGTTATCAACGAACGGCGAAAAGAACTGATGGGCAAAGGTCTCCGCTGGTTTGACCAGAAGCGCTTGGCTGCCGAACCCGGCTTTATCAGCACGCAGACCCGCGTATATAAAGGTGAGTCATTCACCTTGGAGCCCAACAGCAACCGCTATGTGTTGCCCATCGCATCCAAGTACATTGTTCTCAATCCCGAAATTATTCAGAATCCGAGGTAACAAAGACATTATACATATCATACCCACTGTCACCGTAAGTATCACGTACTTCGACTGACAGCAGGCAGGGTGTCCGGACAGCAGCGGACACCCTGCCCGGGATCACTCACACCAAATCAAAGATAAAAATGATCACAGCAAGCGAAAGTCCTATTGTTCAGGTGGTAGACCTTTCCCACCGTTACAACGTCCAGTGGGCCATCAGAGACATCAATTTTGAAGTACGCAAAAACGGCATTTATGGTCTTTTGGGCGCCAACGGAGCCGGAAAATCCACCACCATGAATATCATGTGCGGGGTGGTTAATCAATCGCACGGGGAAGTTTATATCCGGGGGATCAGCATGGCCCAGAACCCCGTGGAAGCCAAAAAGCACATCGGCTTCCTGCCGCAGCAGCCACCCTTGCTCCCCGAACTTACGGTAGAGGAATACCTCATTCATACAGCCAATCTACGGCTCATGGAGCCGAACCAAATTCCGGCTGCCATCGAACGAGTGCTATCCAAGTGCAGCATCGCACATTTTCGCCATCGCTTGCTCAAAAATCTGTCGGGCGGATACCAGCAACGCGTTGGCATAGCGCAGGCCATCATCCATGAACCCGATTTTGTGGTACTGGATGAGCCGACCAATGGCCTTGATCCCAATCAGATCCTTGACATCCGTCACCTGATCCGCGAGATTGCAGCCGAACGTACCGTAGTCCTGTCGACCCATATTCTCCAGGAAGTCCAGGCACTGTGTGACCATATCTGGATGATTCATGAAGGCCGTATGATCTTCTCAGGATCGCTTGAAGAATTTGACAACCAGGTAGCACCCAACAGCGTCGTTGTCAGCCTGATATCGCCACCTCCTGCAGAAGCTTTTCTACAGCTTCCGGGCTTTGTGGATATGGAGCCCCTCGGCAATATCAAATTTCGGATCCGCTCCAGCAATACGCAAGAGCTTGTCGAAGCCCTGGTCGAAAGAAGCGTTCAGGAAAAATGGAACCTGATCGAGATTTATTCCGAAAAAAGCTCTCTGGAAACCGTATTTGCGGAGATGACCCGAAAAAAAAGAAAAGTTTAACTCAATCCAATCATGAAAACGACATTAAAAATAGCAAAAACAGAGCTACAGGTGCTCTTTTATTCACCCGTCGCATGGCTTATCCTGATGATCTTCACATTCCAGATAGGCTATTTATTCGCCGGATCTTACGCGGGTATGGTACAGGTGCAGTCCATGAAAATTGACCTTGTCAATGCGACAGAGAGTTTATTTTCATCTGCCTGGGGGGGCATTTATCCGAAAATACAGTCCTATCTGTACCTCTACATGCCCCTATTGACCATGAGCATCATGAGCAGGGAATACAGCAGCGGCTCAATCAAATTGCTATACTCCTCTCCCGTTACCAACAGCCAGATTATTCTGGGCAAGTATATCGCGCTGCTGCTGTTTGGTCTCGTCCTCACGCTTCTGGTGTCGCTGCTGATCATCTTTACCATGGGTACCCTGATCAATGCCGATATCGGCCCCATGCTTACCGGCCTATTGGGTCTCTTTCTGCTTTTGTCTGCATACGCAGCAGTCGGCCTCTTTATGTCCTCATTGACCAGTTATAATATCGTAGCTGCAATAGGAACCCTATGCGTATTTGCTGTGATGAACTTCGCCAGAGGCCTCTGGCAGGACATCCCTTTTGTGCGCGAGATCACCTACTGGCTGGCGATCAACGGCAGGGCGGATACATTCATTGCCGGCATGGTCACTAGTGAAGATGTGCTTTACTTTCTGCTGGTCAACATCCTGTTTGTCAGCTACACGATCTTCCGCCTGCAGGCCATACGTAAAAAACAGGCTACAGGCCAGAACCTGCTCAAATTTGGCGGCATCACCCTCGCGGTATTCCTGATCGGCTACCTGACCACATTGCCGTTCGTCAAATTTTATTATGACAGCACCTACCGCAAAAGCAATACCCTCCGCCCCAGCAGCCAGGCGATCATGGCCAAACTACAGGGCGGATTTAAGATCACCACCTATGTCAACATGCTTGACGCCAACAGCTTTATCGGCCTTCCTTCGTCGTATAAAAGCGACGTCGGTTCTTTTGAAAAGTATATCCGGTTTAAGCCGGAGATACAGATGGAATACGTGTACTACTATCACGACACTGAAAACCCGATTCTCGACCGTCAGTTTCCCAAGCTCAATGCCGAGCAGCGGATAGATACCCTACGTAAGTTCAACAAGTGGAAATTTGACATCCTGCCTTACGCTGCCATTAAGAATCAGGTCGATCTCTCCACGGAGAATTATCGATTTGTCCGTGTCCTCGAGCGTGAAAATGGCCGCAAGACGTTTCTGCGCGTCTATGACGACATGCAGCGTGTGCCGTTGGAATCAGAAATCAGTGCAGCCATCAAGCGGCTGGTCATGGACCAACTTCCTATTGTGGGATTCGTTTCAGGGCATGGCGAACGCAACAGCAACTCTACACAGGACCGTGGCTACAAAACCATTACCCAGGAAAAGACCTTTCGTTATTCCATGATCAATCAGGGCTTTGATTTTAAGGAAATCGATCTTTCGAGGCCAGTTCCGGAGAATATCAACATCCTGATCATCGCAGAGCCACGGCAGCCATACAACGAACAGGAGCTGGCCAACCTGCATAGCTATATTGCCAGTGGCCGCAATATGATGCTTGCCGGAGAGCCGGGCCAGGAGGCTATTTTCAACCAGATCGCTGCACCACTGGGTCTGACCCTCGAGCCCGGTGTGCTGGTCAAACAGCAAGAAGCACTTCAGCCGGATCTGCTCACCCTAAAGCCGACGAAAGCCGGTGAGGAATTTTCCTACTACCTGGCGCCCATGAACCGCCGCGAGGAGGTGATCACGATGTCCGGAACAGCGGGCATCCTCGTCTCGCCAGCCTCGCCATTCCAATCCAGAGTACTCTTTGCAACCGATAGTAGCGGCACCTGGAATGAGCTCGAAAACCTCAATTTTATCGACGGTAAGCCGGTGGTAAACCCCGGTGCTGGCGAACGTGAAGGCGCTCGTCCCACAGTCGTGGCACTATCCCGTAAAGTCGGAGCCAAGCAACAGAAAATCCTGGTCACCGGCGATGCCGACTGGATCAGCAACAGCGAACTATTTATTAAACGCAATCAGGTCAATGCCTCCAATTTCTCGTTGGTCAGCGCTGCGTTTTCCTGGCTCAGTGACGGTGAGGTACCTGTCGACATGCGACTTCCCGATCCGATCGACAAAACGCTACGCATCGGCGAAAGCACATGGACCTATTTTGAGATACTCATCAAATTTATCATACCACTGACCATGCTGGGTACCGGCATTGTCATCTGGATCAGAAGAAGAGGACGGTAAGTATGGGATTGATTATAGACAAGCAGACCAGAGACGACCTGTCGATCTTTGGGGCCAGAGGTGCGGAGTCCATCTTTGGCATCTTCAACAAGACCACAACATCAGGTGGAGCCGAATTATTGGAAGAATGGTTTAATTACCCGCTATCCGATGCGCTGTCGATCGTCGACCGTACGGCAACGATCCGGTATTTTATGGAACAGTCCATGCCCTTTCCTTTCCAGTCCAGCTGGTTTGACCAGGCCCTGTTTTACCTTGATATGGCCGACGAGCGCAGCCGTCTGCAGGGAGGCAGCCTTTCGCTCAGAGAACGCTTTCAGCAGCTCGTCGGAGGCGACAGCGAGTACAAAAAGATCGTCGGGGGCATCATAGCCTGCAGCCAGATTATTCATTGCTGGAAGGATCTTATCCGACATTCGCCTGCAGATCACTCCGACAGCTATCAGAAGGAACTGAAAAAATGGGTATTGAAATTTGCCGACAGTAGTCTGGAGCAGATTCCGCTGCTTCAGGACAGACAGCGGCTGTCGCGCGAAATGGTCATCCAATACGACAACATCCTCCGGTTTGAGGAAAAAGAACTGCTGCTGAGCATCTTGCGCGACATATACACCTTTGATGTCTATAGGACCGTTGCTCAGGTCGCCCATGAGCGCCAATTTGTGGTTCCCATTGTCGACAGCAGCCAGCAGGATCAGCTCATTTTTGAAGGTGTTTTCCATCCGCTCGTCGCCAATGCCAGAGGCAATGATCACGCCATGGATCGTCTTCACAATATCACTTTCCTGACGGGAGCGAACATGGCAGGTAAATCCACGTTTATGAAATCCCTGGGAATCGCTCTTTATCTGGCCCATGTAGGATTTCCGGTACCGGCCAAAAAACTGCTGTTCAGCCCACGAGATGGCATATTTACTTCGATCAACCTGCCGGACAACATCGCGATGGGCTATAGTCACTTTTTTGCTGAAGTGCTGCGCATCAAGAAAGTCGCCCAGCAGCTGGCCGAAGGCCGCAAGCTCTTTGTCATTTTCGATGAAATGTTTCGGGGCACCAATGTCAAAGATGCCCTCGAAGGCACCGTGGAGGTTGTCTCCCGTCTGTACCAGCACCCCAGATGTCAGTTTGTACTTTCGACCCATATTCTGGAGGCCGGCGAACAGCTGAAGCAATCGCACGGCGACATCAGATTTGTCTTTCTGCCTACAGTCATGCAGCAGGGCCGCCCAAGTTATACCTATCACCTGCAACAGGGGATTTCGGCAGACAGACACGGCATGATCATCATAGAAAACGAAGGCATCATTGATCTATTAACTTCACAAAAACAACTGGACTCATGAGCTTCATCATTGATAAACAGACTCTTCAAGATCTCAATATTTCCGGAAAATATAAACGGGACTCAATCTTTTCCCTTTACAATAAGACCGAGACCTTCGGCGGGGAGCAGCTGCTGGAAAAACTATTTGAGCAGCCCCTCGCCGACAGCGAAGCGATCCGGCGGCGGAGCACACTCATTTCCTTCTTTCGGAGGCTACCCCGCCGGTTCCAAATCCGTCCGGAGGACCTCGATATCGCCCAGAGCTATACCAACAGTTACTCCGGCCGCGGTTTGACCGTCGCCCTGCTCCGCGCTGCCCGTCGGCAGCTGCTCGCCGTGCTCGGGCTGAAAGAAGAAAAAAAACATACTGAGTCAGGCATCCGCGCAACATTCCGGATCATGCTTGAGCTCGCCAGCTACCTTTCACTCCTGCAGGAGCACGATACAGATGGTCTGCTTCAGGACAGCGTCTTCGAGCAGTCATGGTTGCGCAGCGAACACAGCCTGCTGCTGCAGCTACAGCAGCAGATTGACTCACATACGGATACATTACCACTTGTTCTCGCTGCACGCTGTGACTATCAGCTGCGCTACAGATGGGTCAGGGAAATTCAGCAGAGTCTTTCCGCTATCTATCATATTGATCTGTATCAGTCCATTGCCGAGGTCGCCAACCAGCGTCATTTTGTACAGGCAGAGGTCCTGCCCCCAGATCAGCAGGCGATTGAACTGCACGACGTATACCACCCCGCCATCCCCGATGCCGTGGGCAATGATCTGCAATTTAAGGGCAGCCACAACCTGATCTTTCTGACCGGAGCCAATATGGCAGGCAAATCCACCTATATGAAGAGCTTTGGCATCGCGATCTACCTTGCCCATCTCGGCCTGCCCGTGGCGGCAGCTAAAATGCGCTTCTCGGTGAAAGACGGGCTATATAGCTCCATCAATGTTGCCGACAACATCGATCTGGGCCACAGCCATTACTACGCCGAGGTACTCCGTGTCAAAAAGGTCGCGACCTATGTCAGTCAGGGCAAAAATATGGTCATCATTTTTGATGAGCTCTTCAAGGGCACCAACGTCAAAGATGCCTTTGAAGCAACGCTCACGGTGACACGCGCATTTCAGCAGCATCACAACTGCCAGTATCTGATTTCGACCCATATTGTTGAGGTGGGCGAGCAGCTCCAGCAGGACAACAGCAACATACAATTTGTCTATATGCCCACAACGATGCGCGGACAAGTTCCTTATTACAGCTACCGTTCGGCTAACGGAATCAGTAGCGATAAGCATGGTATGGTACTCATCCACAAAGAAAAAGTACTCGAATTATTAGAACAAAACAGCAAAAACATATAAGACATGCGACATACTACCCTATTTTTTACATTATTGACCCTTTCTCTAGGATCGGCAGCTCCCCGGCTGAGCTATGCACAGCAGCTAAATACCGCGCCGGCCACCGGTCAAGAAGCCCGCATCCCGCTCAATCCGGACATTAAGACCGGGAAGCTTCCCAATGGCTTCCAATATTTTATCTTGCACAATACCGAGCCCAGGGAGAGAGTATTATTTTATCTGGCCAATAAGGTCGGATCGCTGCAGGAAACAGACAAACAGCAGGGCCTTGCCCATTTCCTGGAGCACATGAACTTTAACGGCACTACCCATTTTCCCAAAAATGCCCTTGTTGATTATCTGCAAAAATCGGGTATTCGCTTTGGTGCCGATCTCAACGCGTATACCGGATTTGAAGAGACGGTATACCAATTGCCTCTGCCGACCACCGACCCCGAACTGTTAAAGCAGGGCTTGCTGATCATGCGCGACTGGGCAGACGGTGCATTACTTGAAGATGATGATATCGATCAGGAGCGTGGTGTTATTCTCGAAGAAAAACGGCAGCGCGGAGGACTTTCACAGCGGCTGCAGGAAAAGACATTTCCATTGCTGACCAACCGGTCCCGGTATGCCTACCGCATGCCCATCGGGACAGATGAAGTACTCAACAGCTTCAGACATGACGAAATACGGCAGTTTCACAGAGATTGGTACCGCCCTGAACTGCAGGCACTGATCGTCGTCGGTGATATCGATCCCGACGACATGGAAAGGCAGATTATTGCCCAGTTTTCTGGACTAAAAAATCCAAAAAATGCGCCCAGGTCCAGGAGCTATCCGATTGCCCTGACTGGAAAAAAACAGTTTTTGAAATTTACCGATCCCGAAGTCACGCAGACCTCTTTGCAGATCCTGCATAAACGGCAGGTCCAAAAGACACGACAGCTGGCAGACTACAAAAATTCGCTGGCCAGAGATTTCTACATTCAACTGACCAATATGCGCCTGGCCGAACAAACACGACGGTCACAGTCACCTTATCTTGCGGCCTCCCTGAGCAATGGTACGCTCGTGGGCAACCTGGAGACCAACAGCCTACAGATCATGCCCAAGCCAGACAGTCTACAGTCCAGCATCCATGCCGTCTATCACACGCTGCGACAGATTGCCACATATGGATTTACAGCGACTGAGATTAACCGCTTAAAATCTGACTATCGCAGTATGCTGATCCAGAGCCTCAAAGAATACGACAAGACTGACTCCAAGTCCCATATGGACCAGATCCTGGCACATTACCTCAAAGATGAACCGGCTCCTTCATTCCGTTTCCTGCAGCCGGTACTGCTCAAAGCCATCGATGATATCAGCCTTTCCGATGTCCTGGCCCATGGCAGAGAATTTGAAGGACAAAGGGACCGCGACATGGTTCTGGTTTACAACGATGACCTCAAACAGATCCCCGACGAAGCGGTATTGGATGGCTGGATCAATCTCGCACTACAGCAGGAAGTGAGTCCCTATCAGGAAGCGGCACTGGCCGACAAGCTATTGTCAGCGCTGCCACAGCCGGGCAGCATCATCAGTGAAACGGAGAATAAAACGGTGGGCACCCAGACTCTTGTGCTCAGCAATGGTGCAAAAGTGATCCTGAAGCCCACAACCCTAAAAAATGACGAGATCCTGCTGACTTCTTATAGCCCCGGAGGCTATTCACGCTATTCACTTAAAGACTTTCAGTCCGCAACCAATGCGGTCAATATTGTCACGAGCAGCGGATTAGGTCCTTTCAACTCACTACAGCTCGCTCATTACCTCAATGGAAAAAACGCATCGGCGAGTCCCTTCATCAATGAAATCGGCGAAGGTATCAAGGCGCAGTCCAGCCGCGAAGATATGCAGACCGCATTTGAACTATTGTATGCGTATTTTACAGTGCCCCGACTCGACCGCGACATCAACAAAGCCAATCTCGAGAAGACAAAACTGTCACTGAAAAACCGGCATCAGCAGGCCAGTACATTCTTTACGGATTCGATTGCTGCAGTGCTCTATGACAACGATCCACGTAAGACCGGTCCTACCATTCAAAAAATTGAAGAGATTGATCTCGACCGCGCATATGAGATTTACAAGGACCGATTTGCCGACGCTTCAGACTTCACCTTCGTCATCGTCGGCAACTTTGACCGTGCACTGATAGATCCTTATATCAAACAGTATCTGGCCACACTCCCGGGCCTCGGACGCAAAGAACAATTTGTGGATAACGGTGCATATCCGCCGGCACAGGGCATCAGCCGGTCCATTTACAGAGGAAAAGAAGAAAAGTCCACGGTGGCCATGGCGTATCTGGGTACTTATGATGACTACAGCGAATACAACAACCTGCTGATGGATGCCCTTTCGAGTTGTCTCACCATCAAGCTGACTGAGCGGCTGCGGGAAAAAGAAGGCGGCATTTATTCCATCAATGTATCTCCGTCACTGGCCAAAAATCCGAGAAAGCGGTTTGGCATGAATATCTCGTTTACCACCGCACCCGGACAGGTCGACAAATTGGTCGCAGCAGCCCTTGAAGAGATCGAGCTGATCCGCCAGCACGGTCCGTCCCAAGAAGATATCGATAAGTACATCGCCGAAAAATTGCTGAGCAGCAGTCAGCAGGTTCAATACAATGGCTTCTGGCTATCCTACCTGCTCAGCAGCGCCGTCGACCAGCTCGACCCGTCGCGCGTCTTTAAGGAAAGCGATCTGATCCGGTCTATCACCGCTGAACAGGTGAAACAGCTCGCACAAAAATATTTACAGCCAGAGCACCTCTTCAGATTTACATTATATCCCCAAAAAGATTAAGTTGCTGTTGTTTGTTTAATTATATCCAAAAAGCCGTTTGAGTGTTCTCAAACGGCTTGCTTATTGGTAAACGCCATCAATTTACCGCAAACTCATAGACCTTGCCTTTTGCTGTAGGGACATCGTAGATTGCGGTCTGCGGAAGCGTCAACAGACCTTTCTGCGTTTTTATCAATGGTGTCTTGATTTCATCGACGGCAAACAAGGGATTGGAGTTCTCTCCACTGGCTTTTTGAAGCGCTTTTCCCTTTAAGGTAAGCGTCGTACGATCACTTATACGGAGACGGCAATTGCCGCCCAGGGTAGACTTGATCTTCAGTGCCGTCAGCCGTCCCTCTTTCCAGCGCATATCGATGATAAATCCGCCTCTGGCGACCAGCCCCCTGACCTCTCCGCTGGGCAGTTCATCCGGCCACGCCGGCAGCAGATAGATACTGCCATCATAAGACTGCAGGAGCATTTCAGCAATACCCGAAGTACAGCCAAAATTTCCATCAATCTGAAACGGAGGATGCGCATCCAGCAGATTGGGATAGGTACCGCCATTTTGTCCCTGCTGCTCCTCAGGGGCAGGGCTCAGCTGATCTTTGATCAGTTTGTAGGACTGTTTGCCGTCCAGTAACCGGGCCCACCAGTTGACCTTCCAGCCCATGGACCATCCCGTAGATTTATCCCCGCGGTAGATCAGTGAGTTTTTGGCTGCCTGAGCGAGTTCAGGATGCCGGAATGGCGAGATCTGTCCCGAAGGAAACAGGCCGTACAGATGCGATATGTGCCGGTGATGGTCATTTGTGCGGTCCAGATCCCTGAGCCATTCCTGCAGCTGCCCATGCTGCCCGACCTGCATCGGTGGCAGCTGCTGCAGGCTCTGCTGCACCGAATCACGCAGTGCCCCATCTACCTCCAGTACCGCAGATGCGCGCAAAAAATTGCTGAACACATCAAACACCAGCTGGTTGTCCATCGTGGTACCCGCCGAAACGCCTACACCCTCTGCTTCATAACTATTTTCCGGACTGATTGAGGGACTCACCACCAGCCATTTGCCCGAAGGATCCTTAGTCAGCACATCCAGATAAAACAAGGCCGCACCCTTCAGCACAGGGTAGTATTCTTTCAAAAAACCGGTATCGCCACGGTATAGATAATGTTGCCATATATGCTGGCTCAGCCAGGCACCTCCCATCGGCCACATTCCGTAAAAACCACCATCGACAACACCCGTGATGCGCCATAGATCCGTATTATGGTGCGCATTCCAGCCTCTGGCATGGTACATTTCACGGGCGCTCTCCTGCCCCGTCACAGCCAGATCCTTCAGCATGCTGAACAGAGGCTCGTGCATTTCGCTCAGGTTAGCGACCTCCGCCGGCCAGTAGTTCATTTCGGTATTGATATTTATCGTGTATTTACTATCCCAGGGCGGCGATAGCTTATCGTTCCAGATCCCCTGCAGGTTGGCAGGCTGTCCCCCCGGCTGCGACGACGAAATCAGCAGATAACGGCCAAACTGAAAATAAAGCGCCACCAACTGGGGATCAACGCTGTGGGCGAACTCGCGGATGCGTACATCGGTTGTTTTGCTGGCCTGCGCACTGCTGCCCAGGTCCAGCTTTACACGGTTGAAATACCGCTGATATTCTTTCACATGATTTTTCAGCGCGCGGCCATACCTGACCTTTCGTGCCCGTTCCAATATCCGGGTGGCTTTGCGCTGCGGATCAGCCGACAGATCCCGGTAATTCTTGAAGTTTGTTGCTATCGAGACATACAGAATCACTTCGTCGGCATCCTTAATGGATACCTGCTGGTCAAGATAGTCGATCCGTCCACCTTTCACCTGCGGGTATACCAAGCCATAGAAGGCCACCTGTCCTGCCTTCGCATCCACCTTGCCCCCTTTTCCGCGAAGAAAAAGAGTGCCGTCCTGCTGGCCAATGACCACATCCTGATGGGGAGTCTTCCAGCTCAGATCCATGGAGACGCTTTTCTTTTTATCGGCTGTAATACGGATCAGCAGCACACTGTCGGCCAGCGAGGTGAATAGTTCGCGGTGATACCGGACTCCGTTGCTTTCATAGGAAACCGTTGAAACCGCATCATTCAGATCCAGCTCACGCCGATAACCCTGCGGGCTGAGATGTTCCGGAAACCCGATCAGTAAGCTACCAAAGGTCTGGTAAGGCATCCCATAATCCAGACCCGCCGGTGCAGCCCTGGGAAATGCCCTATTGGACAGATCCTGAGCTTCTTTATTCCGCCCTTCATTCAGGAGCTGGCGAATTTTTACGATGTCGTTGTACTTGCCCTTCGGCACATTATTTCCGGGGCGCCCAGCCCAGATGGTTTCCTCATTGAGCTGGATTTCCTCCCTGGAGACCCCGCCATATACCATGGCTCCGATACGCCCATTGCCCAGAGGCAACGCCTCATTCCAGTTTGCCGCAGCCTTATCATAGGTCAGTTTCAGCTCCTGTGCTGGGCTAAGCTGCCCCGATAAGCACAGTACAACACAAAAAATAAGGTATCTGATCTTCATATCAACATATAGATTTATGGTTTAGTCATTCGAGTTCTTTAGCCGGTCCGCTACTCTGCCGGACCATGTAGTCGGATAGCCCATGTCATTGAACAGGATAAGGTCATCCATACCCTGCAGATAAATATGCAGCATAGCCAGCCCCCTATTTATCTGGACCGACACCAACGGCAATAGCCACCACATGATTGATCTTCGCTTCATCACAGTTTGGGATTTCCCGTATAGTCCACGGGAAATATGGTTATGCTATAAAATTAACGTATTGTCGCCATATTACGCGAACATTTTTACGCAATCGATCTCGCAGGTCATCCAATGATGCCGCCGTCAGCCTACAAACAGCCAAACATCGTTGGGATCTCATCAGCAGTGCGGTATACGGGAACAGCCGAAATATTTGCCGGCCGCCTAGTAGACTGGCATAGAAATGGCTACTTGTTCAGCATGGAAATACGCGTAATAGGTTTGCTGGTTGCCCTGGGCGCCATCCTGCTGACTGCCGCCTGTGGCAATAGCGGCACAGAAAAGAGACCAGTTTCAGCAGAAAAAATCAATATAGCGGACAGTGCCGCACCCATGATCGTATCCCCCGATACCGTGCTCGCTGCCGGCAGGCAGACTTTGGAACTGATCAGGCCGTCCGATCAGATTCCGGGAATTATCGACAGCACCGCGCTGGACAGCCTGAGCGAGCCCCTCCGGGCCATGGCAGCACGCTATGCCGCCATGGGTGGCACCGACTGCGACGGCGAATATTGCGCCCTGACCAGCGCGCTGAAGCTCGGAAAGCAGGGATCGGAGGCTCATAAAAGCCTGATTGCAAAATATTTTCCAAACGACAGCATAGCCCGGCAAGTACTGGCACAGGATTGCTATCTGCGCCCCAGCGGTGCATCCAGCTTTTCGGAATATGCCTCCCTCTCCCTCAGCTTGCATCAGGACACCGTCACCGTAGATTACAGATTGCTGCTTTACAACCGGGGGAAGACCACATGGAAAAACGGAGCCGACCGATATGTTTTTAAAGACGGAACCTTCAGCAGTAGCAGCCGGAATTGACCTATAGGAAGCATTGCCCCGCGGTCCCTTTCTGCACATGTAGATCATCAGCCGTTTAAGTACCGGATCAATTAAAAATGTCAATTTCTCAAACCAGAGCATCTGATCATATCAGTACGCAATACCCATAATTGACTACACCCATCGGTATCCATAGTCATGGCCGCCAACAAGGTAAATCCTAGAGATCAGCCCAGAGGCCAAAATGCTCTTTCAGTGCCATACGGGCTGCCTGAAAACCGCACATGCCGTGCACCCCGCCCCCCGGCGGTGTGGACGATGAGCAGAGGTAAACGTGGCCGGCCGAGGTACGGTAAGGGTTTAACGCCAGGATCGGACGGCTATACAGCTGGGTGATATCCATGATCCCGCCGTTGATATCCCCGCCGACGTAATTGGGGTTATACTGCTCGAGCTTCGCAGGCGACAGCGTATGCTTCGCCAGAATAGTGTCTTTAAATCCCGGCGCAAAACGTTCGATCTGGTTTTCGATTGCCTCGCTGTAGTCCAGGCTACTTCCGTTGGGCACATGGCAGTACGCCCAGCCCGTATGTCTGCCTTCGGGAGCACGTCCGGGATCAAAAGCACTCTGCTGCGAAAACAGGACAAAAGGCTTGTCCACCCACTTTCCCCTGTGGCTCAGCCGTTCATTTTCCGCAATTTCAGCATAGCTATTCCCAAGGTGTACCGTTGCGGCCTGCTGGCAGCGTACATCTTTAAAGGGTGTCTTTTCGGACAGCGCCCAGTCCACCTTGAATACGCCCATGCCCTGTTTATACCGCCGGAGGCGTCCGCGGTACCCCGCCGTCAGCTCCAGGCCTTTGAGCTGCAGCAGCTGCTTGGGCGTCATGTCGCAAAGCAGCACCCGGTGGGCGGGCAGATCGCGGATGTCCTGCACCCAGTATCCGGTCTGCAGCTCGCCGCCAAGGGACTGATAATACCGCAGCAGGGCATCGGCAATGGACTGGGAGCCACCGACAGGAATCTGCCAGCCGTACTTATTGCCTACCGCGGACAGGACAATGGCAATTGCCGAAGTCGTCCAGTTGCTCAGTGGCTGAATGCCATGTGCCGCCATTCCTGCCCAGAGGGCCCTGCCCCGTTCGGTGGCAAAACGGCTCACCGTCCAGCTGGCAGGCTGCAGGGCATGGAGGCCAAATGCCGCCAGATGCCAAGGATGTTCCGGAAAAGACAATGCCCCCATGATATCCGGAGCCAGCTCCTCCCAGTGTTCGACCACAGGGCCGACGAGCCTACGATAACGCTCACCATCAATCCCCAGACCCTGCACCGTTTCGGCGAGGCTATGGTAGAGCAGCCCCGTCTCCCCCTTGTCCAGAGGATGCGCAGCAGCATAGTGCGGTTTCACGAAAGATAATCCAAAGCCCGCCAGAGGCAGACTTCTGAAAAACGGCGAAGCCATCGCCATAGGATGCACCGCCGAGCAGATATCATGTTTAAAGCCCGGCAATGTAAGCTCTTTTGTGCGCATGCCGCCACCCACGGTATCTGCACCTTCAATCAGCAAGGTACTGAGTCCCTGCCGCTGAAAGGTAATTGCCGCCGCCAAACCGTTTGGCCCCGAGCCAATAATAATCGCATCAAATTTTCGCATAGACTGACTGTTAATTGCCCCTAATCGCAGCCTGTATTGGGCTGATCTTTTTTTGACTGCCCGGATGATGTTGAATCCCGCTGTTCGCTGCCATTATCCTTCTTTTTGCCTGCCGATCCACAAGCTACTGTAAATGTCGTCAAAACAAATGCTAAAAGTCCAAGATTGATTAATTTTTTCATATGTTGTGTATTTTCATGATCTTATCCTATAGGAGCTCCGTCCAAAAAATATTCCCTGTACCGTTGTTTAAGTTCCTGACGCTGTGCGCTGTCCAGTTTGATTTTTGGGTCAGTCTGGGAGGCTACCGTTGACACCACCTTATGTACACCTTTTCCTTTTTCGATGAATAGTACCGTGGGCGATGATATCCTTTTTATGGAGTCAATACCCAGGGCTTTGTAGGGATTCAGGATGTCGTGAAATCTGCTCAGTATAGCTTCATAGCCGGGACTGCCAGCTTTGACCGTCACGACTTTGCCGTCTTTGTTCTTTTCCCGGACATCCCGGATGTCATGGATATTAAGGTAATAAATAGTCGCCTTCTCCTCCGCCGCGAATTCCAGCAAAGGCGTTATGGCATTTCTGAACCAGGGGCAGCTTGGCCATCCAAACAGGACGATACCATTTTCCAGTTCCAGTACATCCTGTTCGGTCGCATAGACGATCCGTGCGCTGTCCGGAATATGCACGGTCACCTTATTGGTCGTATTGAGACCTTCCAGTTCCTGTTTAAACCGGACGGCCTCTTCGTTTTTGAGCTTGACATGACTATTTTTTACCGCTTCCTTGGTGTCGTTTCTGGACTGGCAATTGGTCATGTTGAGCAGTACCACAATTGCCAGAAGCATGCCCGATAAAAGTTTGAGATCTTTCATATCCTATGATTTTCTGTTGTATTTCAGTAATTAGTTTACGGATTTCCGGTATTCTTTGATCTGTTCGCCTATATCCCATACCCTTGCCTGCGGCAGGCGGGACTGGATCAAGCTGCTGGCTATCGCCGAGCGGTAGCCCGATGCACAGTGCACGACAATGGTTTTGTCGGTGGGCAGTTCAGCAATATGCTGCTGTAGTTCGGCCAGTGGGATATGGTGCGCAGTGCCGAACAGCGGATCTCCCTTTGCCTCCTCTGCCGTACGTACGTCCAGGATAAAATACCTCTGTGGATCCCGGTCAAACGCTGTCCGGTCAAAAGCTGCCGACTGCAGCCCCTGATAATCATCGAGAAGCACAATACCTTTGACAAACTGTTCATACCCGATTTTGGCCACCTTGGCGAGCTGCGTCCGTGCCTGCTCCCGGCTACCGGCGACAATATAGAAATGGTCTCCAGGAGTGATGAAAGTGCCGATCCAGGATTCAGACTTATTCCGTTCCGGAATATTGATAGCCCCTTGCAGATGCGATTGCCTGAACTGTGAGGCAGGCCGTGTATCGACCATCTTGTGCGGCGCCGGGGGCACTTCTTCTGCTCCTATCAGAGGGATATCTGACAAGGAAGCCTCCCATGCCGGCGCTCCCCTGCGGTTCAGCTCCACATTGTAGGGAAAATAAGCTGGTATAGGCGGGCGGTCGTCCAGGATGCGCTGGACAAACTCCGCTTCTGTGCTGTCTCCAAAGGCAACATTCTGCTTCCTTTCCTGCCCGATGCTGCTCTGCCGGGCGCCCTTTAGTGCATGACCACAAAGCGAACCCCCGCCGTGGGCCGGGTACAGCACAACCTCATCTGGCAGTTTTGCAAAAACTCCATGCACGGTATGGTAGAGCTGTCGTGCCAGCTTTTCGCGCTGTGCCGTCTGGCTTCCGGCATATTCATGCAGGTCGGGCCGGCCGACACCGCCGATCAGTACCGCATCTCCCGAAAAGATCGCCACAGCACGGCCGTCCTGCTTCAGCAGCACCGAAATACTGTCCGGGGAATGTCCGGGCGTATGGAGCGCATGCAGTACAATACGGTCCGAAAGCCTGAGGATATCACCCTCATCAAAGGCCCTGTGCGGATAGCTCGCAGCCACCAGCCTACTCACATAAACGGGTACCTTCAGCTCCCGGTGGATCTGCAGGTGTGAACTCACAAAGTCAGCATGGGGATGCGTTTCCACCACAGCGATGATCTGCGCCCCCTGCTCTTTCGCATACACATGATAGGGCTGCGGATCGCGTGCAGGATCCACGAGCACGATCTTTCTATCAGCTAATATCGCATAGGAAAACTGGGCCAGGCCTTCGTCTTCAAACTGCCGGACCACATAGCCGTCCCCTTTTTTGCCGGTATTTCCAAAAGAGGATACCCCTTGCCCCGCTGCAAGCGTAAACAGGAGAGCAGAGCGTTGTATAAAGAATCTTCTATTCATGATACGATCTATTTTACAGGATTAATAAGTAAAAAGGGTATTTTTCATATACCATTCCTTACCGGTCAGATACGACTCATCGATACGGTCCAGGGTGATTTCTAGCTTGTTACTTTCTGCATCCAGTCCGCGGAGCCTGATCTGTTGAGCTGTCGGCCGCTCATAATCCCATTTCAGGATATGCAGGCTATCGCCCATGGCTTTTCCGTACAGCGCTTTGAGACCCACGTCCAGCTTTTTGTCGAGCTGTCTGCGCAGGTCCTTACTGAATTTTTGGTTTTTGTCGATGAGATACAGCTGCTGCTGCACCGTATCGATTTCGTAGTACAGATACGTCTTTCCGCCTGCCCTGCCCGTAAATTCATAGGTCTTGAGCACATCATTGAGGGCTGGGGTGCCGTTGCCCAGATCGATATCGTTGGCTTTGTTGACCTTATACACAAGCGTGGAATAACGTTCAAAAAATGCTTCATGCCAGCGCACGGAATCTGCCGGCGAGTAAGGCAGGGCTTTTCCGTTCAGCACAAACCCGGAGACCAGGTAATGTCCCGCTGCCTTGGGCAGGCCCGGGAGCACCGGTTCCTTGAGCCGGCCTTCATGATAAAAACGCTCGTACCTAAAATAGCCGTATACAAAGACAAACAACAGCACAATGGCCGTCTTAATGCCAAAGTACAGAGGCTTGTTCCATGCCTTCACAAACCCCGGCACATAATAATAGGTGTTCACCGGTTTGCGCAGTATAAAAAGCTTCCAGATCGCAGGGATATACTGCAGCAGCAGAAATAGCGACAGCAGCACGAAATACGAACTGTACACATGTACGGCACCATCGTACGCAAGGTTGGCATGGGCGATATTGAACAGAACGCCTGCATTGATGATTGCGCCGACCACGACGGTCGGCCGAAAAAAGAGCAGACTCCCTGCAGCAATCTCCAGAAAACCCAGAAATATCTCGTACCTATACGAGACACCGACAATCTGCCAATACAGTTTAAATGGTGCATACTCGCCGATATCGGTATTCAGGTTGGCGAGTGAAGGAAAGGGCATCTGCATGGGAAAGAATTTGATAAAACCAAATGCGATCAGACCCAGTGCGATGCGGTAACGCACCAGTACCCGCAGCCAGTAGTAGAGCGCGTCATACTGCCGCACTCTGCTGTTGCGGGCCAATATGGTCCAGATAGCAGCGCCCAGCACCGCAATCAGTGCATTGAGCCACCATGAGGTGTAAGATGCAAAACCCCATTTGCCACTCTCCGTATCCACTTCGATCCAGCCGGTGCGTGATCCCCCGGCAAGAGATGCCATAAAGTCGTACAATGAATCAGGCGCAAATACCTTTTCGTACCATTCCGGGTCCAGGGGCACCACCATCAGGATAAAGAAAATAAACGCAAATCTAAATCCCACCTTCTCCCCGTACGTCCAGCCGCGGTCTTCCTTGCTGGCGAGTGTTCCTTCCATATATTGAATAGTTGCCATAAACTTTGTCTAATTGAGTCAGTTAATAAATACGGACCGGTCTTCTACGGCCCTCGTGCAGCAGGTATCTTTTCGTTGTTTTTTCCAGGCGTACGTGGAGCGAATCTCCGCGGTGATCCGTCCCGTCGAGCAGCAGCGTGCGCTTATCCGGCCGGCGGACCACAAAAGAAAACGTGTGCTCCTGCTCCACCTTTCCGGTGAGCGTAATACGCTCCGGCAGCCCATCACCTCCTTTTCTTACGGTATATCCAAAGAATTCACGGCCAGCATTGCCCAGATATTCGTAATTGCGTTCACGGTTAAAGGCGATATGCGGTCTGAGGCTGTCCACTTTCACGGGGCGGTTGCCGCGGATACTGATGGTATTCCATTTCTCAAAGACCACATCTTTCCAGCGGATGCTGTCTGCCAGCGAATAGGCCAGCGTGTCCCCTTTCCATACAAAGTCCTTCACATCATACACCCCTGCGGCATCCCGCAGCCCCTTTTCGTCCGGAAAGGGATAATCCGAACTCTTCCAGCTCAAATAGGCCTGGACACTGAATACAGCGATCAGCAGCAGGACGAGCACCTGGAGATAAGGACGCACAGCGGCCGTCCGGCGGCCATATTGTGGCCAGAAGCCATCCGGAACCGTGGCTGTCTTGCTGATCAGCAGGCGGTAAAAACGGGGCCAGTCGTAGGCAAAAATGACAATCGCCAGCAGCAGCAGAAAAGAACTGTATACCTGCTCACCGATTTCGTATACATAATTGACGATCACGACATTGAGCAGTACCGCCAGCAGCAGCCCCGCACCGATGACCGTAGTCCGGCGGTTGAGCAAAAAGAGACCGCCCAGGATCTCGAGCGCCCCGATCACCGGCAGGTAACCGGCGGTTGCGATACCATTGGTCAGGTAATATAGCTTCCAGAGCATAAAGTCGCCATATTCAGTATGCAGTTCGCTAATGGTGGGTTCGGGCAGCTGTATCGGGATAATTTTGACAATACCGATAAAGGTCATGGCCAGCGCGAGGCGGTAACGCAGCAGGACGCGGAGCCAGTAGTACAGCGTATCGTCGCTGCTACGGATGCCCCGTCTGAGCCGCCGTCCGAAGATTGCGGTCAGCAGCAGCGCCACCGCGAGTGCAATAGCCCAGTTGAGATAGCCGCGGAGGTCAGCACCCGCCAATGGGCTTTCCGGAACAAAAGAAGTGCGATAGGTTGCCAGCTCGAACCAGTTTTCCGGGGACAGCAGATCCGCAAACGAGCTGCCGCTGAAAAGGCGCGGATCGTACGGAATGCTGAGCAGCAGAAAGAAGATCAGACCGGTGTATAAAATCCCCGTGCGAGAAGGCTGAAAAAAATGAGAGTCTTCTATTTTTGACATGTCAGTACAGATTTAAATGGATAAAAACAGCTGGCCATCAGTCCAGCCCCGGATTCTGATGCAGGTCCGGATCAATGGAGACCTGAGCGAAAGGGATCGGCAGCAGTAGCCTATTGGTCGAGGCGATACCGAGCACCTCCTGCGCGCGTCCGGTTCGCAGCAGATCATACCAGCGGTGGTTTTCCAGCGCAAACTCCACCCGGTTTTCCTGTTCTATGGCCTGCAGCAATGCCACCTTGCCCAAACCTTCCAGCGGCTCGATATTGGCCCGGCGGCGCACCGCATTCAGGTCGGCCAGAGCAGCAGTCAGATCCCCCTCTCCGTTAAGCTGTGCCTGTGCTTCGGCACGGATCAGATACAGTTCGGCCGTCCGGATCAGGAAGACAGGGTCTGTACGGTCGGTCCGGTAATAGAGATTCCCGATCAGGATATTCGGGTCTGTCGAAGAAGACGTGCGAGATACCAGGGCTGACCGGTCGCCGCCTATGGCAGGATTGACGAGCAGGTCATAGATATCCTGTGAAGGACGTATCCAGGCCGTCCCGCCATTGGCTCCGGCCAGCCACTGGCTAGCCTGCCCGCTCGTATTGTTGATATCGTATACCAGCTCAAATACCGATTCCTTGGTATTGGAGGTATTATTGGCATAGAATGAGCGATACGGTGTCACCAGGCTATAATTGCTGTTGTCATCGATGATATAGGACGCATATTTGATCGCTTCGGACCAATTTTTCTGGTAGAGATAGAATCTGGCCAGCAGCGCACGCGCCGTTTTTTTGGTCGCACGGATACGGTTGGTTTCATCGGGCAGCAGCTGTTCTGCTTTCTGCAGATCCTGCAGCACCTGCGCATAAGTATCCGCCAGCGAACTTCTGGGCACCTGCGGCAAGCTGCTTGCCGAAGCCGTCGGCTGCAGCACAAGCTGTACACCGCCCCAGGTCCGTGCCAGGTCAAAATAGGCCAGGGCACGGATAAAGTACGCTTCACCAACGAGCTGATTCCGATAAGTCTCGGTGAAGGTGGTGGTCAGGGCCAGTCCCGGCACTTTGCTGATCACGTGGTTGGCCCTGTTGATGGTTGCGTATATCTGGTTCCAGGCAGTCGCCAGTACGGCCAGATCCGATTTGACCGTATGGTTGGTCAAGGTCTGGTGGACGGTCTGGCTACCCCAGTACACGATATTATCTGCCGAAAAGAAGCCCAGTAGCTGAAAGCTGTAGCCATAATAGTCGTTGGACCGCAGCGCCGCGTATATACCGCGGACGGCTGTTGCCGCCGAGTTTCCGTCGACGATGGTCACTTCATCAGATACCGAACTACGCGGTTCGACCTCCAGAAAGGAGTTGCAGCCTGTCAGCAGCAGGATGATAAGCGGATATAAGAAATGTCTTGTTTTTTTCATGAGCGTAAACATTGCGATTAACAATTATAATGTGACATTCAGACCAAGCTGGAAGGTTCGCGGTTGCGGGGGTGTTCCAAAGGAGCCCAAGCCCTGCGCATTGGGGTTGCTCGTCACGTTGGATTCCGGATCACCGGTATATTTGCTCCACAAAAAGAGATTGGACCCCACAAAATATACACGTGCAGCCGTCAGCCTTGCCCGCTCAACCAGCTCGCGCGGTAACTTGTAGCCCAAGGTCAGCTGCCGGAGTTTTAGATAAGAGGCATCTTCCAGGTAGCGGCTGTTTGCATCAATGGTATAGTTCAGCCCTTCCGAAGTCAGCCGTGGCACGTCGGTGATATCCCCCGGCTGCTGCCACCTGTTCAGCACATTCTTGAATACGCCGCCACTGCTGGGGTTGCGCTCGCGGAAATAACGATTGAGGTTTACCGCATAGCTGCCGTACTGAAAGCTGAAGTCAATGCCCAGGTCAAAGTTTCTGTAAGTAAAGGTATTGCCGATACCCCCATAAAATTTGGGATAGGCATTGCGGAATACCTTGCGGGCCGAGGTCGGTAGCGAACCGTCGCTGAGCTGTCCATCGAATACGGCCTTGCCCGTCTGGGGATCGACCGAGAGCTGTTCATAAAGCCAGAACGAGTTGAGGGAATAGCCCTCCTTAAGGATCACCCAATCGCGGGTATACTGTGTGATCTGAGCCGGCAGCTTTTCAATTTTATTTTTGTTGCCGGAGATGTTGAGGCTCGTATTCCAGGCGAAATCTCTGGTTTTGACATTGAGCGAGCTGATCAGCAGTTCGTAGCCCTTGTTGCTGATCTCACCGACGTTGGCCCAATATTTTGAGAAGCCGGAGCTCCCCACAATCGGGCGCTCGAGCAGCAGATCCGAGGTGTATTTGTGGTAGAGGTCAACCGTGACGGACAGGCGGCTGCCGAACAGGGCCAGATCCAGTCCGAGGTCAGCCTGCGCTGTTTTCTCCCAGCGCAGGTCATCGTTGCCCAGCTGCGAAGGTCCCGTAGCAGGCGATACTTTACCGAAGCTGTCTGCGTATTTCTCGTTACCGGTCCACAAGCCCCGTGCAGCGAAATTGCTGATGCCCGCCTGATTGCCGGTCAGTCCGTAGGATGCCCTGATCTTCAGGTCGCTCAGCCAGGACTGTCCGGCCAGAAAAGCTTCGCGGCTGATACGCCAGCCTGCCGAAAACGCTGGAAAATACCCCCAGCGGTTGTTGGCGCCAAACTTGGACGAACCGTCTGCCCGCAGTGTTGCCTCCGCAAAATAGCGGTCTCCATAGCTGTAACCTATCCTGCCAAAAAACGAGGAAATTGTGTACTTGGTCCAGTTGTCGGAGGCGATAATATTAGCTGCCGAAGAGATCTGTCTGAAAGAGTCGTTGGCAAAACCATTTCCTTCCAGATATTTATAATCAAGCACATTGCTCTGCAAGGTGTTGCCCAGGATAGCACTAAGGTTGTGATTTCCAAAGGCATGCTGATACGAGAGCGTCTGTTCATTGATCCAGGTACCATTTCTTGAGATTCCGGATGTCGCCTGGTTATTGTTCGCGATCCCGATACTTGTTTTGCTGTTCCAGTACTGCGATTCGTCGTAGACGTTATAATCGGCGGAGAAACTGGATCTGAATTTCAGTCCTTTCACGATATCGACTTCTGCAAAGGCGCTTCCGACATAGCGGAGGCTTGTGGTATTGACATCGTAGTTGTCCACCAGCGTATACGTATTGTCCGTTCCGTTGAGCGAGCCGTCGGTATTGAAGATGGGCACATTCGTTGCCGAGGAGACGGCCGAATTGAAGAGGCTCACCTGCGGACCGTCGCCGGTACGCGCCTGATTGCGGTAGGTGCGCGAGAAGTTGTTCGTCAGGCCGATCTTGACGCGGCTGCCGAGCTGGTGGTCAAAATTAAATTTGACACTGGTGCGCGAGAAGTCGATCACTTTGATAAAAGCTTCCTGTCCCGTGTATCCCGCGCCAATATAAAACCTCGATTTGTCACTGCCTCCCTGTATACCCAGATTGTAATCCTGCAGCCTGCCATGCCGCAGCAGAAAGCCCAGCCGGTCATAAGTGGGTTGCTCTTCCGGATTTCCCTTTCCCCCTTCTGCCACAGGGCGATACGGTCTGTTGGCAAAGGTCTGCTTGAGTGCGGGGTTGTCCAGTCCGGAGTTTATCCACCATTCGTTGGCCAGGGTTGCCGTTTCGGGGCCGGTGGCCAGTTTGGGCAACAGGGTACGGTTGGCCTCGGCCCATCCCGCCTGGAGATTGAGATCCACCTTGGTGCGGCTGCCATAGCTGCCCTTTTTGGTGGTAATGATAATCACCCCATTGGCACCACGTGATCCATAAATTGCTGTGGCCGAAGCATCTTTGAGCACCTCAATCGATTCGATATCTGCCGGATTGATGTCTGTGAGCGGTGAGCTCGTGCGCCCGCCGAGGCCGATATTCTGCAAGGAGGTGTTATTTAAGAATACGCCGTCTATGATGTAGAGCGGGTCACTGCTCGAGTTGATGGAGGTCGTCCCGCGTACCCTCAAAAAGATACTTTCTCCCGGTACGCCGGAGTTGGTCGAGACCTGCACCCCGGGGAGCTTTCCCTGCAGCTGGGCGTCAAAGCTCGCTACGGGGATTTTGTTCACTTCGGACGCTTCGACTCTGGCCACAGCACCCGTCAGGTTTCTCTTTTTCTGTGTACCATAGCCGACCACCACCACTTCGTCCAGGTCCGAAACGGCCGGTTGCAGCAGGATCTGGATCTGGGCCTGCCGGGCGGTGATCCGGCGACTTTTATAGCCTAAAAAAGAGGTTGAGAACGTCAGAGGCAACCGCTGCCCCGTGATAAACTGAAATCGTCCCGACGCATCTGTCTTTACCTGGTGGGTCACACCTTCAAGCTGTATCGTAACCCCTTCTATGGGCTGATGGGAAATTGAATCCAGCACCTGGCCTTTTAAGGTCGCGTTAATCAGAGGCTCAGATTGCTGCGAAAATACGGGCAATAGCAAACCATGCGACAAAAATAGTGTCGCGGCGTACTTCCATACGCTATTTTTCATAGATATATTTTTAACAGTGAATAATTACAAGTGCCAACGCCAATTGATTACTTGTCAGAAAAGCTGCATGTCTGAAGAAAGAGGTGCTTTCTTCTAACCGCAGCTACACATTCGCATGCTTATATCAGAGAAATAGGATAGACAGGAGAGCGGATATGCTCTTGATGAAGAAGGGATCAAATTAAAACTCTGGTTCATAAATAATAAATTATATTAACAGTGATAGTTCATTACACACGGAAGATACTGCTTTCAGAAGGCCTCGGGATACCCAATGGCCTTTCTGCGATAGCTTGTCTCCTAGGTTGATGCACAAATATAATAAACATAAAATTAAATCTACAATATTAGTAGACATTATTTTCATTACTTTATTAAATACAAAAAAGCCGCCTCGAAATTATCTTGGCGGCTTTCGCCCGCAGTGTTACTGTGGTATCCTCTACATTATCGTGCTGCGCTCTGGGCGCAGTTTGCTGCAAAGCCGTGTTAACCCCGAGAAATCTTAAAAATTTGCAACGCATGGACAGCTCACATAACAGGCCGCCGGGATGATATCCCGACGGCCTGTTCCATGCTCGCCAGCTCCTGGCGTTAATATCCCGGGAGCATCGGGGAAATATGCCGGTTTTATTTGATGTATTTCCAGCTAAAGTCCTTTCCGTGGACCTCCACCTCCAGATGTCCGGGTGCAGTCCCCTCAAAGGTTCCATGCCACCAATTTCCGGACACCGCCCCAGCCGTGATAAACTGTACACCCTTTACCTTGATTTCTTCATACAGGTGCATATGCCCCTGTAGCACCAGCTTGAGGCTGTGCTCCTTGAAAAGGTCAAACACCTGCTTTTGATTGACAAAGGTATCCGTACTTGTGTAACGCCCTTCCAGCACCGGATAATACACAGATAAAAAAGGGACATGTGAGATGACCACCAAGGGCTGGTCTTTGGCAGTACTTTTCACCAGCTCCTGCAGCCATGTCAATTGCTTCTCACCGATAACATACTGGTGATCTCTGGTTTCCACACTATTCAATACAATAAACTTCCAGCCTTTATGCTCAAAACTGTAGTAAGCCTGACCAAAAACCTTTTCAAAGAGCGCAAAGTCATTAAGGCCATTGCGTATGCCCCGAGGCAACCTGTCGTGATTGCCAATGGCCATATGATAAGGTTTACCTGTCCGGTCAAAGAGGTTCTTCAGCTGCTTGAGCCGTTGCTCCCCTGCCGGTAATTCAGCGGTTTTTAAGTTGTCAATATCCACATTGTCACCACCGCTGACGATCAATTCGACACCCGGCGGCAGGGATGTTAACCGCCGGTGCACCTGATCGAGAGTAGAGTCGCCATGAACATGCATATCCGTGAAAAATGCGAACTTAAAGTGCTGCGCTTTTGCCGTTCCACAGCACATTGCCAGCAGCATAAGAAGTAAAACAGGTGTTTTCATGCGTTTCATTACCATCCAAATATTTGTTTCAGGTTATCATTTAAAAGTATTTCCGCTTGCGGTATAGGGCGATAATAAAATTTAGGTGCTTCAAAAGTTCCTGTATTTTCGATTGTTTCGACAGTACCGCTATTTCCTTCCGAGAGAAACACGCCGACATCCTGACCAAAACGCCCAACCCGATAATACTGCAATTCCCTTCCCAGGCTGTTTTTCTCCTTTACGGCCGGTATAGATGCGGACGATGCCAGCAACACGATATCCGGAATACCATCGCCGGTCAGGTCGTGCTGGCCCAGCCCGGCGAAGTAGATGCCTTCCCGTTTATTCTTTAACAGCTCACCCACATTCCAGCGCATGAGGTCTGTAAACCGGAAGCCCTCAAAGGCAAGCTCTACCCGACGTTCCCGTCTGATCTCCAGAACGAGATTACGCTGGCTGCTTTCTACATTGGCATAGCGCGATGCCAGTACCGGATCTATCGCTACGCCAAGAGTCATCGCCGGCATCCCCGCCCTTGCGCGCAACAGATTGATACTGCGGTCGAGATCCGCCTGCGTCAGCTGCCCTAGCTCTGCCTTTGCCTCCGCAAAATTCAAGAGGACCTCGGCATAGCGGTACAGTGGGATATCCAGGTTGTTGCGCGCTTCCAAGCTCAATGTATTCTGAAACCCTTTGATCTGGTGGTAACCCGAAAAGTTTTTGGCCAGCTGCTGCACATACAGGCCAGCCCCCTGCGCATAGGTATGGGAATAGATCAGTTGCCATCCCGGATAAGCATAGGTCTGCGCCAGACGGGGGTCGCGGTTTTCGAATTCTTTAACAAATGAATACTTTTGGTAACCGGGCTGCGCCGAATAAAACGAACCATCTTTCATTAAATACGCCTGCACAAGGTCGCGCAGCGGATAATATTCGTAATTACCAAACATCCCGGGCCATGAACTTGCATTGAGCACGTTGTTGGCAAAAAAGCGACCGAGTACCACCTCCTTGTTGTTTTCCAGGTTTTCACTGAAAAACAGGCTTCCATAGTCTTGATCAGGCTTGCCGGAATTATGGATCACAAAGCCACCCTCCCGCATCATCTGGTCACTCACTTGCTGTGCTTTGGTCAAAAAACCATTTGCCGAACTTTTCAGATCCAGTTCATTGTGGTATTTTCGGTAGGTGCCCTCATAGAGTGCAAAGCGGCTGTACTCCTGTAAAACGACCCACTTGTTGACGGTACCCAGCTTTATCCGGGGTTGTACATGTTGGGCAGCAAACTCAAAATCCTCCATAATTTTCTGGACGACGGTAGCACGTGGGTCACGTTTGGCGAAGAGATAATTCGCGTCACTCACTTCCAAAGCCTTATCCACCCAGGGCACGTCCGAAAAGCGCTGTACCTTCTCCACATAAAACCGAGCCCGAAAATACCGGCCCAATCCTTCATAATGTGCTTTCTCACTTTCGCTAACCCTGGCTTTAGCCATATGCTCCAGAAAGAAATTAATTTTGCGGAGCTGCTCCCAGTTCCAGCCACCCGTAATGGTCGCCGCGGATGCATTACCTGCCATGATTGTTTTGATCTCCGTATTGCCGGTCGTACTGGCATTGTCCGAGGTTGCATCGGCCTCATAAATGCCCAGCCCCGGAAAGTCGTACAAGCCATTGATATACAGCTCCAGGTCAGTGGCTGTATTAAAAAAGTTCTCATTATTGATCGCGGTCTCCGGAACACGGTCTAAGTAGCTGTCGTTACAGCTTCCGAGCAGCGAAAGCCCCGAACATACAACGGCTAATTTTATATATTTATTTATCATGATATGCGATTAAAAAGTCAATTGAATACCAGCAGAAAAACTGCGCTGGAAAGGATATGTCAACCCGTTGCCGACACGATCCGAACCTGCAGTCGGGTTTGTATAAATATTTTCATTCAAGGTCTCCGGATCAAAATAGCGCTTCACGGCAGACCATTCGATAATGTTCTCTCCACTCAGATAGACACGTAAGCTGCTGATCCTGGCCCTTGAAGTAAGGGATTTCGGCAGTGTATAACCGACCGTCAGGTTTTTGAGACGTAGGTATGCTGCATTCAGCAAGTAGTTGGTCTGTGGTATGGCCAGACCCTGCGCCTGATCAATACGGGTACCCAGATTGCGGTCGGCGAGCCAGGACTGCAAAATGGGGTAAGCCGCATTCAGGTTCTGATCTGCCAGGCCCAGGTTGAGATAAGCCCGGGAATGCTTGGCGCGATCGATCTCCGAATCACTTTCGGGGCGATAGAAATCCAGCAGATGCCCGTAGAAGTTACCGTAAGGCTGTTGGTATGTTCCCCAATACAGGTAATCCAGCGGATAATAATCGCGTTTGCCTATTCCCTGAAAAAATGCGCGGACATCAAAACCTTTCCAATCTGCAGAAAGGTCTAGTCCAAATTGATACCGTGGCGTGGAATTGCCAATGATCTTAAGATCTTTGGTATCTCCGAGGGTATAGCCTTTTTCAATCTTACCATTACCATCCTGATCGACATAAGTCGGCCATCCCGGTACGATCGACAGCGCTCCCCAGGGGATGATGGACGTCTGGTCCAATTTGGCGATCTCTGCCTCATCTTTAAAAAGCCCATTGCTCTGCAAGCCCCAGATCTCGCCCATGCGCATGCCCTTATAATACTGTAAGATGCTTTTGTTCGGGTTGTCAAAGCGCGTAATCTTGGATTGTGAATCCGACAGCAGCAATTTCGCATTGAAGCGGAGGGGCGCATTGGCCAGTTCGAAGCGATCCTGGAAATTGACGGTCAGTTCCCAGCCGTTGGTCTTGAGATCTGCCGCATTTTCCCGGGGCTCAGCCGCTCCCAGAATATTTGGCAGGTCCTTGCCCAGCGTCAGCATACCCAGAGTACGCCTTGAATAATAATCAAAACTGGCAGACAGTTTATTTTTAAGTACGGCGACGTCCATGCCCACATTTATGGTATTGACCTTTTCCCAGGTGTAGTTTGGAGACACCAGTGAAGGAACCTGGATAAAGATCCCCCGTTCGCTGCCGAACAAGTAATCTGCATCCTTTTTTTCCATTGCAGGCAGATAGCCATAGCTAGAGACGGACTGATTGCCGAGCTGCCCGTACGATGCCCTCAGTTTCAGGAGATCCAGGCCGGGCAGCGCCATAAAATTCTCCCGGTCAAGGCGCCAGGCCACGGATCCCGAAGGGAAAAAGCCAAAACGTTTGTTCTTGGGAAAACGCGAGGAGCCATCATAGCGCCCGTTAAATTCGACAATATACTTATCATCGTAGGTGTAGTTGAGCCGATAGAAAGCACCACGCAAGGCATAAGTATCAATCGCTTCACCCATTTTCATTGTACCGGTGGCAAATTGAATTGTTGGAAAAGATTCCGAGATCAAGCCCGCCCGCTCGGCATTGATGAGTTCGTAGCGGTAATCCTCCTGGTTGAACCCCAATACCGCGTTGACCTGATGTTTGTCAAAAGACTGCATATAGGTGCCGTATATATTATACACGTTATGGTAGATAAATCCCGCCTCCCGGTAAGCACCTGTGGTTCCCTCTTTGCGCACATCGTCGGGGCCGTAGCCGATCTCGTACTGATTGGTATACCAATTGCGGTTCAGGGAGTTGCGACGGAACGTGTAGTCTGCATTGAGTTTGAATCTGTTGCCAAAAAAACGGAGTTCGGTATTGAAGGTCGATTGCACGTCCAGGTACTTACGGTCACTTTTCCCGCCATCGACCATCTGCGCCGCAATGATGCCGGCCGAGGAATTGGCCCAGGTGCCGTCCGGATTCTTGTCAAAAGAAGTCGGGAAGATATTGTAAATATCTGCCAGGCTCATCTGTGAGGGGGTAAGCCGACGAATGCTTCCGATCACCGTATTGTTGCCAAATGAGATCAAGTCAGAAAGTCTATAATTAACTTTTGATCGCAAATTGTAGCGGTCAAAATAGTCTTCCGTGAGTTTAACCGGTGAATTTTGCCTATTGTAGCTGCCACTGATATAGTACTGTACCTTTTCATTAGCCCCCGATATGGAGAGGTCATGCGAGCTGGTGGCGTTCCAGTCAGATAGGAAATAGCGCGTCCAATCCCTGTTGCCCATGTATTCCCAGACTTTGGAATCCGAGGGGTTGATGCGCACACCGGCAATCGAAGGGTCGTCTGAGCGTTCCTTGGCATATTGGTAAAACTGATCCGAGTAATTGACATTGTCCCAGGGCGTATTGTCGGTCGAAGTCTCCAGCAACCTGGAGAACACATACGGGTCGGTTATTTTGTCGGGCATCACCGTGGGCGTATTCCAGGTAAAATTGTTGGAATAGCTCACTTTCGCCTCACCTTTTCCGGTCTTGGTGGTCACGATCAGTACCCCAAACGAGGCGCGGGCACCATATATCGCTGCTGCTGACGCATCCTTGATCACGGTGAAGGACTCGATATCCTGTGGCGCAATACGGATCAGCTCTTCGGCCGATACCGGGACATTGTCTACCAGGATCAGTGGATCGCCCCCGTTGATGGAAGTTATGCCCCGGATATTGATATTGGGCACGGCCCCCGGTGCTCCAGAATTGAACCGTATATTCAAGTTGGGGGCAATCCCCTGCAGCCCCTGGGCTGCATTCGAAATCGGGCGGCTGTCGAGCACCTCACCGCTGATATGGTCGACCGCCCCTGAGAGGTTGGTCTTTTTTTGCGTGCCGTAGCCCACGACGACGACTTCATCCATTTGGTTGGCATCCGTCAGCTGGAAGACTACGCTGGAGCGCTTTCCCGGACTGACGATAAATTCGCATTCTTCTTTGCCCTTGAGTCCCGTGAAGCTCGCGGTAATACAGTAGTTGCTGTCCACGGGCAGGTCGTTGAAGACCACTTTCCCCTGCTGGTCGGCCTGTGCCGCACGCCTAAAGTGACTCACCTTGTTGTTCACCGTAACCGTTGCATTTGCCAAGCCCTTCGACTTGGTATCCTGCACGATGACAACAAGTTCCCCACGCTGCTGGGCAAAGCCCTCCTGGCCGGCAGCAATTGCCAATAGTAGTAACAAGGCCCCTTTGGCCGGCCTCTTCCTGGTTAACGATAGTTGCATATTTTTCATTAATAATGGTGCATAGTTTACCCGGGCTCCCCTATTATGGGGTGCACATCATGGTGTTTCTCATTGATTTTTACAGACTGTTTTTTATGATCGTATAGGTATTTGTTTCGTTATTAAACCTGAGCTCCAGATCATTTGCAAGACAGATTGTCTGTAGGATCTGCCCCACATCATTCTCTCTGGTGTACGTACCATAAAATGATAATCCGGCAACTTGGTCAGCCGAAAATAAAATGGAGGTGCGGTAGAACGACGCTATGGCGGGCAGCACTTCAGCAAGCGGCTTATGATGAAATACCAATGACGTCTGAATGACCTCTTCCACCGGTTTTTGCATTTTAGAAAACGGCTCCTTTTTCGGCGGTACGGCCGGCTCATTCCATGTTTGCCCCGGTGTCAGGTAAGCAAGGAGCCTCTCCTTCCCATTTTGGTCGCGTTCCTTAATGGACACCCGGCCCGTTATCAGGCGTACTTCGGGTTTGGCGTCTTTCGTCTCCTGGCTCACCCAGAACGAGGTGCCCAATGCTGTCGTTAGGATATTGCCGGCCAGCACGGTAAACGGGCGGGCTGTATCGTGCGCCACCTCAAAAAATGCCTTACCCTGCAATTGAATTGCGCGCTGCCCCTGCGGGAAGGGCTGCATCCAGGTCAGCGTCGAATGTGCCAGCAGGCGGACTTTGCTGCCATCCTCCAATATAAGCGTGCTATCGCGCAGTACGGTACAGGACATCCTGCCCGGCCTGACTGGAGTTCTGTTCACTACAGCAGAGACCGTTTGCACGGGCTCCTCGCCCGGACGGTCTTCCCATAGATACCATGCGAATGAAAAACATAGGAGCGCGGCTGCCGCAATTTTGAGCAGCGGCTTCCAGGCAACAGGAGCACGTCTTACCGCTGTTTCTGCTGGCAGTAGACGCGCGTCAATCCGCTCCTTCATGCGCAGCTTTGCTGCATCACCGTCCAGTGAAGATCCCGCAGCCACATCGAGCTCCCGCAGCCATTGCATTAAGTGCGCGCGTTCCACATCGGTGATCTGCCCCGAGATATATTTTTCAATCAATCTTTCCAGTTCTCTTTTTTCTTGCTGCATACACCCTATAGTTGCTGCAATGCGGCAATCGTACCATTCCAAATGCGTTAAGCTTATGTAAAGTTTATTTTAAGGAATTGCAGGGTTTTCAGAACTCTGTCCCAAGCCCGGGGCAAGACGGTAGCACTAAAAGAAAAGCAGGAAAGATAAGGACAAGAAGACGGTGGGATTCAGTTGCTGTTGCTGCATATGCTGGCGCACCAGGGTCAGCGCCTTACTTAACTGGTTTTTTACGGTCTGTAGTGAGATCCCCAGCTGTTCGGCTATTTCATGGTTACTGAGGCTGCGCTGATACTTGAGGTTAAAGACGACCCGCATCCGGTCGGGCATGTCGACCACAGACTGTTCGATGGCCACCAGTACATCCATATAGTTCTCCTCATAGCCATCGATGGGGAATACATCCTGAAGGCCATCCTGAATCATGAGGCTATAGTGCTCAATATGTTTTTGATGTACCCCTTCCCTTCGGAAATGCTGGAAAAGCTTGTGATACAAAGCAGAGATCAGGTAGGCTCGCAATCCGCTATGGATATTGATCGTATATCGTCTCTGCCATAGGTCGACAAAAAGATCCTGGACAACGTCCATGGCCACATCCACATCTCCGACCTTTCGGATAGCGATCTGGAGGAGCGTGCTCCAATGCTGCTCATAAATTTCATCAAAAGCACTGTAATCCGCATTTGCCAGACGTTCTAATAGCATGGCGTCTATCGTTTTCACAAGCATGGTTTCTAGATCAATAATTCTTCGTCTGCCGTAAAGATCAGGCTTTAATACAAATACAGTATTAAGGACAGGTAAAGAATACATTAACGCCGCAGTGTGGCCAGCAAAAAAAAAACAGCCATTCCGGTTCAGTGTCCTATTGAGCGACTGCTGTTTCAAATTTCCATTTGCAAAACTCATTTTAATATCGTAATATTGCGATATTAAATATTATCAGCTATGGGACTTACCAAAACAGAGATTTTTGCAGACGAGCAGAACCAGCTGGCCACCGCCTTCAAAGTACTGGGCCATCCTGCGCGGATCGCGATCCTGCAGTATATTATCGACAGGAAAGCCTGTATCTGCAATGACCTGGTCGAAGAACTGGGACTTGCCCAGGCGACGATCTCCCAGCATCTCAAGGAGCTCAAAAGTACCGGTATCATTCAGGGAACGATCGAAGGCAAATCCGTCTGTTACTGTATTGACGAAGCAGTATGGAAAAAAGTTCAACACGATTTCAACAGCTTTTTCAATCAGGAGGTTAAAGTGACGAGCTGCTGCCCGTAGCTTTTTTTTAACTATTATCATCGTCATATTGCAATATATCATTAACACATAAAATACATCGTTATGAGACTATCCGAAATCAAAGAAATCCTTCCGACATTGGACCATGTCGAGTTTCAGCTGGAAAACGGAACTTTTGTTCCTGAGCATTTCCATGTTACCGAAGTGGGACAGATCACGAAAAAATTTATTGACTGCGGCGGCGTGGTTCGTGAAGAAAAAGCCATCAACTTTCAGCTCTGGAATGCAGATGATCTGGAACATCGCCTCAAACCCGGTAAATTACTGCACATCATCATGTTATCCGAAGAAAAACTGGGCATTGAAGATGCAGAGATCGAAGTGGAATACCAGAGCGAGACCATCGGCAAATACGGCCTGGAGTATAACGGCAAAACCTTTGTCCTCAAAAACAAAACGACAGCCTGTCTGGCACAGGATGCCTGCGGGATACCCTCCGGGAAAGCCAAGACAGATCTTCGCAATCTTACTGTAGTATCCTCTTCATCGTCCTGCTGCACTCCGGGCTCAGGGTGCTGTTAAACGATGCAAAACCTTGCTTTTGACATGATCTACCCGACCTTATCCGATACCATCAGCCAGCTGCGCCAGGAGCAGCTGGTCGGCGAAGCGCGCCGGGCTGCCCTGCAGCCGCTGATTGACTATGTGCAGGCCAAAGTACATGCCGGAGCCCCCGTCAATCTCCATTTTATCTGCACCCACAACTCACGGCGCAGCCATATGGCACAGGTATGGGCGCAGACGGCTGCGCTATACTTTAATGTAGCGCAGGTCCATTGCTATTCAGGTGGTACCGAGGCGACCGCCTTGTTCCCCAGAGTCGCCGGAACGCTATCCACCCAAGGGTTTAAGGTATTCCAGATCGCCGGCGGCAGCAATCCGGTATATGCGATCAAGGCTGGCGGCAATATCAGTCCGGTCATCGGTTTTTCCAAAACCTACGACAGTCCCTTCAACCCGACAGCAGATTTCGCGGCGATCCTGACCTGCACGCAGGCTGACGGCGACTGCCCTTTTATCGCGGGGGCCGAAAAACGTATATCATTGCCTTTTGACGATCCGAAACAAGCTGACGGAAGTCCGGATCAGGACCGCGTCTATGCTGCGCGCAGCCTGGAGATCGCGGCGGCACTATTTTATGCATTTTCCAAGGTGAAGCTATAGTCACTCTATCCACTATAAAAAGAGCCCCATATCCGCAGGGATATGGGGCAGGAATAACCAGTTTAATCACATTATCGTCTACCATACCCCTGGTTTGCAGGCAGGTAGCGCCATATAGCTGCGCTCAGGGAACGTAGATAAATTTCTTATTTACCGTGACCGGATCGCCACCGTTGTTGACTGTCTTTTCAATCGCCGTCAATGGGTAACCATCTTTGTCATACGTATAGGAGGTGGTGATGACCTGGTGCAGCTCGCCCGTTTCATCGACCGTTGTTTCCTTGACAACATTGTGCCGGCTGTAAGTCTGGGTAAATAGCGCGAGGTAGTTTCCGGCCGATGTCGCATAGGGATTGGTTTTGTTATCGTACTCGTAGCTGGTTTTTATCGACAGTTCCAGTTCATCCTCGTCATTCACGGTATAGATTTCGACACGCTCTACCTCGCCGTTCGGGTTATAGAACATTTTTCTTTTGAAATAAGGTACCTCACTCTCCAGCAGTCCGTAGCCGGTAACTTCCTTGACCTGATTGCCCTGATATACATATTGGTTGTACGCATTTGCTGTCTGTGCATCCGTGGCATACAGTTCTTCTTTCACCAGGCGGTCATCCTCATAGACAAATTTGATTTTTCCGTCCGAATGGCGCACCTCCACCGGCCTGTTGTTATGATAGGTAATTGTGGAGCGCGAAAGTTCTCCGCCGCTCACATCCACAAGCTCCGTCAGTGCACCGTTTGTATATTTAAACTCCATGTAATTGTCTACATCCGTCTCGATCTTACTGAGTCTTTTCCCGTCCTTAATAGGTTCCAGGGGATTATCGCTGTCATTCTTCGAACAGGAAAAGAGCATCAGCCCGACGATGGACAGTGTGCAGATTTGTTTTGCGATAGCTAATTTTTTCATTTTTCTGGTTTTGATTGTTTTGATTTTTATTTCTCAAAATTAATTCCCTGCCCAACGCCTGTCCATCACATTTTTGTGTGATTCTATCGTCCATCATTTGGGTTCCAGTACGCCAACGGCCAGCTGTGGGCATAAGCGCCGGCTTCCAACATGCATAAAGTGAAAAGCATGCCTGCAATGATTTGTGCATATGGCGTACAATCACCTGAAAATATGACCGCTGTCACCTCTAATCCAAGTGGTTATGCCTACATTGGTATCATGAAAGAATAGATATCATTTAACAAATCCACAGCAATGAACAGCATCAGCGATTACGACAACTTTTTCCTTCCAGCAGATAATCTGGAAGAGGCAAAAGAATTTTATGGCAGGCAGCTTGGTCTGAAAGTCAAATTTGATTTTGCGGACAAAGGAATGACAGCATTCCGGGTAGGCGCCCACGAGCCGGCGATTATCTTGAGCACCCGACATGCCCAGCCGGCGATATGGTTTACGGTGGAGAGTGTAAAAACGGCCTACGAAGACCTAAAATCCAGGGGCATATCATTTCTGAGCGAACCATTTGAGATTATGACCGGCTATGCCGTTGAATTCAATGATCCCTTTGGGAACAAGCTAGGGCTGACAGATTATAGTAAAATCGGGCCATCGTCTTAACGCTTATCAAAAAAAGAAACCGCGCCAAAAATAAATTTGACACGGCTTTCTTTAACCACCTAAATAAAATAGATACCTTTTCCTTAAGCACCTATTTATGCTGTAACATCACTTGACTTCAAACTCGTAGATCCCTACGGATACCTCTTTGCCCATCCGGAATTTTAACCGGACTTTTTGGGTCTTTACAGGCTCAAACCTTACCGTATTGACCTTGTCCTGTTCGTTGGAATAGGCCGTTGTATTTTTTACGGCCGTCCAGTTACCTTCCGCATTGAGGTATTCGACCGACCAGCTGTCGGGAATGCGGCAACCGCCCCAGGGGCGGTCGTCCCACCAGTAAACATTTGCCATGGAGATCTCCGCAGGCTTTTCCAGCTCATAGGATATCCATTCCTCCGTACCTTTGGCGGGCCATAAGGAATAAAATGATACGTCGCGGTCCGAAGAGCTTTTGGGCCAGTAGCCGTCATTGACTTTTGCCAGCGCGTGGGCCGGACCTTTAGAAGACTCCACTTTCGCCGTTGTGGTGATCGTCACCGGGGGCAGTGGCCGGGTGTATTCCAGCGTTCTGGGAATCCAGACCTCCATCTCACCCGCGCCCCGGTTGGCCCATGCATAATAAGGGATGGCCGTGAGCTGTTTGTCCTCTTCGATGATCTTGTTCTGCTGATCGCGGGCGGTACTCTTGCCGTTCATCGTGAGGGTCACGATACCATTGAGCTTATCAGGCTGATAGCTGCTCTCCACGGTCGCATCATCTGTCAGCACGGCATTGGAAACCTTCCCATTGTTGTCCGGCCATTCCAGGCAGTAAACAATAGGACCCCGCTCCAGAGCCACCTTGCCCCTGTCGTCTTTCACCTGATCATTGGCGATCGTACGCTTCACATCCATGGGCAATACCAGGTCGACACGGTCCCCTTTTTGCCATTGGCGGCTGAGGCTGGCATAACCATTTGCCTGAATCGTGAATTCAACCGGCTGACCATTGATCTTGATCTCAACCTCCTTGCGTTCCGGTTTCAGGTACGTGTACAGCTTGCCCGGAACCGGACGGTCGACAGCCCATCCCGGTATGCGGAGCAGCAGTTCAAAGGTGTCCGGTTTTTCGGGGCTGATCTGTATTGCCGTATGGCCTTCCCAGGGGTAATTGGACTTTTGGGCAATATGCACCTTATTTCCGGGCAGGTCGATCGTGGTTTCGCTTTCGACAAAAAGGTTGACATAGATATGGTTGTCCTTATGCGCATAAGCATATCCCGGGATGGATGGAATAAAGCGGCAGACGTTGCTCGGGCAACAGGCACAGCCAAACCATTCGCTGCGCGCATGCTGCCCTTCCGATGCCAGTGGATTGGGGTAGAAAAAGCGGTCGCCGGCGAGGCCTACCCCCGAGAGCACACCGTTGTACAGGGTACGTTCGATGACATCGTAGTATTTGGCATCACCATGCATCAGAAACTGGCGGTGGTTCCAGTATACGTTGCCGATGGCGGCACAGGTTTCGCAATAGGCCGACATGTTTGGCAGCTCATAGTTATCGCCAAATGCTTCCCCATGACCGCGGGCGCCGATCCCGCCGGTGACGTAGTATTTTTTGTCCACCACATTGTCCCATATTCTGTCTATTGCGTTCAGGTATGCCTTATCGCCCGTGAGTGCCGCGACATCAGCCATCCCCGAGTACATGTATACGGCGCGCACCGCATGGCCCACGGCCTCATCCTGCTGCACGACCGGTTTGTGACTCTGTGCATATTCACCGCGGACACCCTTTCCTTTGAGGTCGAGAAAATACTTCGCCAGCTCCAGATACTCCTTTTTCCCTGTTGTCCGGTACATCTTGGCGAGCCCCATTTCGACGATCTGGTGTCCCGGTTCGTATTTCAGGCCACCCACCAGAAAATCCTTGACCAGCAGATCCGCATTCCTGATGGCGATATCCAGCAAGGAGCGCTTGCCCGTGGCCATATAATGGGCCACTGCGGCCTCGTACAGATGTCCGGCATTGTACAGCTCATGGCTCAGGTCCGGATCCTTCTCCCAGCGCTTGCTGCCTACCCAGCCGTGCAGCTTGCCCGGCTCAGCAGCGGTCCGGGCAGTAAAGAGATAACCGTCCGGCTCCTGTGCCTTTCCGATATAATAGATCAAAGAATCCATCTGCTGTTCCAGTGCAGCATTGGGGTTGGTCTGCACCGAATAAGCCATTCCCTCGATGATCTTGTAGATATCCGTATCATCAAAAGGATATTCCGTACTGAAATAACCCTTCATCATCCCCGCCGCTTTTTTAAAATTGTCGACCCTTCCTGTCGAGTAGCACTGCTGCAGTGCGATCGGGATGGTCACCTGCTGATTGATCTTGAGCCTCGGCGCCCAAAACTTGTCCGTAAATCTGACATCCACAAACGAAACAGGTTCGATCGGATAGTCAAGCTTTTTATCCCTTGTCTCCTGAGCACGGCTTTGGCCAAGAAACAAGCTGCTCAGCACAACGGTTAGTAAGGCATAACATTTTAATCTATACATAATTATGTGTATTAGGTGTACGATTTATTTAATATCCCGGATTCTGCCTCAGGTTTGCATTCGTATTGAGCGCGGCCCTGGGAAGGGAACAGCACACCTGTGAAAATGACCAATCCATACCAATTGATCCATTTTTCCTTCGCATTTCTGAAGCTCATATAAGTTTATTTAACTGGTTTGATTTATCCCAACTCTTTTTAAGTGTTAAGATGACGTTTATTAGAGCAAAATAAATATCTCCGCATCAGCAGAGATCAGCATCAGCATCGTTTTACGTTTATCCTCGGTTATTATGATCAATTTTAAGAAAAAAATAAATGTAAAACAAACATTTAATATATTCTTTTCGAAATCACCCGGCGGAGCACCCGCTTCCTCTTGTTTACTCCGGTCCATACCGTGTTCCCTGCGTGCCTCTGAGGGGGCATGCAGGGAGGCCTCCCTATCCACTGCCCGGCTGCATGATCTTACAGGGTGTGGTCTAAATCCAACATAAATTGTCTTTCCTAAAAATAAACCCTAATTTTGACTAACCGACACTTAACTAAGCCATCACGATGAACGTAGCCCATGTCCGACAATTGTTTACCCAGCTTTATGAAGAAAACTGGGTCAAGCTGTATGTGCATGTTTTTCGGATGCTGGACGACCGTGATGAGGCCCGTGATATTGTACAGGAGATCTTTGCGAATCTCTGGGACAGGATGGAGCGCCTCGAGATCGAGCATTCCTATCAGGCCTATCTCTTCCGTTCGGCACGCAATCTGGTGATCAACCGCATCGCCAGCCGCGATGTGGGGCGCAGGTACGAAAGTTACCTGGAGCATGCGGGCCCTGCCCTTGAGGTCATGCCCGATGAGCTGCTGCGGGAGAAAGAACTGGCCCGGCAGATCGAAGATGCCATTGAGAAGCTGCCCAGCAAAATGGCGCTGATCTTTAAGAAAAGCCGGTACGAACAACGCAGCTACCGCGAGATTGCCGAAGAGCTCGATATTTCTGAGCAGACAGTTAAAAAACAGATTTACAATGCGTTGACCCTTCTCAGAAAAAAAATACGGACTATTTTCATTTTTTTCTACCACTAAGCTGCCCCTTTCCTGTCTTCTAAGCAGCAAACAGAACAACTGCCCATGAAGACACCGCTATCCAGATCATTACTGCAAAAATATCAGCAGGGACTATGCAGCCCTGAGGAGACTGCGCTGGTCGAAAGCTGGTACAACCAGCTCAGCAAAGCAAACAACGCAAAGGAAATCCCCGAACTTGATCTCGCGGCCGAAGACCGCTATTTGCGGCAGACGCTCTTTGGCGACGAACTGCGGGCCGCGCAGCGGAAACGGGCCTACCTGAAAGTCGCGGCCAGCATCGCTCTTTTTCTGACGGCCGGACTGGCGATTTACTTTTTTTCCGGTCCTCCGCAGCCACAGCCGGCAGCCCCCTTTAGCATCGGCCAGTTTCAGGCCGAGCTGCTGATCGGCGATCAGGTGGTGAGCCTGGATGAGCGGCAGCCCCCAGCCCCCGCATGGATGGACCGGCACAAGGGCGACAAAATGGCCCTACAGACCAGAAAAGGACAAGAATACCGGATGCAGCTGCCCGACGGCACCACGGTGTGGCTCAACGCCGACAGCAGGCTGGAGATCGGCAAGGACTACAATCAGCAACAGCGCGCCGTCTATCTGCAGGGCGAAGCCTATTTTAAGGTAGCCAAAAACAAAACTGTCCCTTTTATCGTTCATGTGGGCAGCACAAGCATAGAAGCACTGGGTACAGCGTTCAACGTGCGGCAGTACGAGAGCGACGGGCAGCTGCTGACCACAAGGCTTGACGAGGGCAGCATACGCGTCAGCAATGCCGGCCGGCAGCAGGTGCTGCTGCCCGGACAGGCGGTACAGGTGGACTTGCAGCAGGGCAGCTTCGAGCTACAGCAGCACAGCCGCCAGCCCGAAGGCCAGTGGAAAGACGGTTACTTTACCTTCGAGCAGACGCCGCTGCCCGAGATCATGGCCGACCTGGCCCGCTGGTACAATTTTACCTATACCCTGTCGCCGGCCTATGAAAAGAAAGTCCTGAGCGGAAAGATCAGCAAAAAAGAACCCTTTGCGGAGGTGCTCCGCATACTGCGGTTTGCCGGCATCAATTACACGGTCGACAAGGACCGCCTGCTGCTTGCCCCCTGACCCACAAACTAAACAAACGAATTTTAATCTAATACCCTATGAAAAACTCCGTAAAAGCAGTACTGTTTATGCTGATGCATGTCAACGGTTATGCCTTTAGCCAGCATCCGGCCGGTGCGCCGGATCAGATTCAGTTCAGACAGCTCGTCAAAACCATCGAGCAGCGCAGCGACTACCGCTTTGTCTATGACCCCAGCGAAATTAAGCCCGACCTGAATCTGGATGTGAACCTGGACAATACCAATATTCCGGAACTGCTCAGGCAGGCCTTTACCGCCAGGGGCATCCGCTACCGCATTGTCAACAACACCATTGTGCTTCAGGGCAAAGCTACAGGCAGCCCCCAGCAGACCGCTGTCAGCGGCCGCGTGCGCAATGCCGCCGGCGCCCCCCTTGAGGGCGTGAGCGTCCGTGTCAAAAACAAAGTGACCAGCACTGTCACCGACGCCGGCGGACATTTCACCTTACATGGGCTGCAGGCCGACGACATCCTGCTGCTGAGCTATGTGGGCTACCGCAGCAAAGAAGTTAAAGTTGCCGGCGGCGGCCCCCTTGAACTGAGCCTCGAGGCCGATCCCGGCAATCTCGACGAAGTGGTGGTCATCGGTTACGGTACCTCCTCCGTCCGCAAAAACACAGGTTCGGTATCCAGTGTGACCAGCCGGGAGATCGGAACGCAGCCCGTACTGGATCCCCTTGCCGCACTGCAGGGCCGTGTCGCCGGCCTCAACATCGCATCCAATTCAGGACTGCCCGGTGGCTCGTTTCAGGTGCAGCTGCGCGGCGTCAATTCACTGAGCAATGGCAGCAGCCCGCTCTACATCATCGACGGCATTCCCTTTTCGGACGAAAGCATGAACCAGTTTACCCTGGCCAATGGCAATCAGAGTCCCCTGAGCCTGATCAACCCCAAGGACATCGAGCGCATCGACGTGCTCAAGGACGCCGACGCCACAGCCATCTATGGCTCCCGCGGTGGCAACGGGGTGATCCTGATCACTACCAAAAAAGGCAATAAAAGCGGGCTCAAAATAGACTTCAACGCCAGCATCGGTTCGGGCAAAGCCATCCGTAACCTCAAGATGCTCAATACCGAACAATACCTGCAGATCCGTAAGGAAGGCTTTGCGAACGACCAGTTTGAACCCACGGCGGATAACGCACCGGACCTGCTGACCTGGGACCAGAAGGCCAATAGTGACTGGCAGAAAGCATTTTATGGTGCCGGGGCGCCGTTCTCAAGCTACCAGCTCTCCTTTGCCGGAGGCAACGAGTATACACAGTATCTCGCCAGTACCAACTTCAACCGGCAGGGCGATCCCCTGCCCGGCAACAAGACCTATCAGCGTGGCGGAGCCCTGCTCAATCTGTCCACTCAGTCCCGGGACCAGCGCTTCAAACTCAACAACAGCTTCAGCCTCAATCTGGACCGCAACAACACGGTGCCGACCGATATCGCACAGTTTTATAACGTGGCACCCAACTATCCGCTGTACGACGAAAAGGGGGACTACTACTGGTTCCAGCAGAATCAGCAGAATCCCGCGGCCTATATGGAGCGCTCGGCGCTGTCAAAGTCAAAATCGCTGCTGGCCAATCTGTCTGCCGAGTATGCGATCCTGCCCGAGCTGACGGCCAAGATCAGCGTGGGCTACAACCTCAAGAGCATGGACCAGACGCGCCTGCTGCCCAATGCCGGATTCAATCCCGCCACCAGTACCGGCTCGATGGCTTCATACGGCAATTCGGACTACGAGTCCTACATCGTTGAGCCACAGCTCAATTACAGCAAAACATTTGGCAAGCACGATGTCAGGCTGCTCGCCGGCGGCACCTGGCAGCAGCGGGTCAGCGAGGGCAAATACATCGACGGCAGCGGCTACCCGAGTGATTCGCAGCTTGAAAACATGGCTGCCGCCGGAGCGCTCACGGTCCGCAACAACCAGTATGCCGACTACCGCTACCAGTCGGCCTTCGGCCGGATCAGCTACGCCTACGATGACCGCTACCTCTTCAATGTCAGCTACCGCCGGGACGGATCCTCGCGCTTCGGCCCCAACAACAAATACGGTAACTTCGGATCAGTGGGCGCGGCCTGGGTATTCAGCAGCGAGGAGTTCCTGCGCGGGCAGTCCGTACTGAGCTTCGGGAAGCTGCGGGCCAGCTGGGGCGTGACCGGCAATGACCAGATCGGCGACTACCAGTATCTCGATACCTGGGGCACCAACTTCGCCTACCAGGGCATCTCGGGCCTGTACCCGACACGCGTATACAACCCCGATTTTGGCTGGGAAGAAATCAGAAAGAAAGAGCTGGGCCTTGACCTCGGATTTTTGAAGGACCGCATCTTCATGACCCTCAACTACTACAACAATAGATCCGGCAACCAGCTGATCGATATTACCCTGGCGCCACAGACGGGCTTTACCTCCTATTTTGGCAATCAGCCGGCAAAGATCGAAAACAGCGGCTGGGAGCTGGAGCTCAGCAGCACCAATATCCAGCGGGAACAGTTCAGCTGGAAGACCAGCTTCAATATCACCTTTCCGTCCAATACCCTGCTGGAATATCCGGGGCTTGAGAGCAGCAGCGATGCGCGCCGCTACGTTATCGGCGAGTCCACACGCATCGTGCGCGGCTTCCAGTTCACCGGTGTGGATCCGCAGACCGGCATCGCCCAGTTCAGGGATGTGGACGGCGACGGCAAGATTACCGATTTCAATGACTACGTGACCCTGGGTTCAACCATGCCGCGCTATTACGGCGGCCTCAGCAACAACCTGAGCTATGGCCCGCTGAGTCTGGGCTTCATGCTGCAGTTTGTCAAGCAGGAAGGCCCCTCCATCGGCTATGGGCCACTGGCGACCACCATCGGTGCCATGGCCAATCTGGACGAATACGTACTGGGCCGCTGGCAGCAGCCCGGCGACATCACCGATATCCCACGTGCCACGGCCAATAGTGCCAACGAGGCCAATGTGGTGTACCGCAACAATTACCGGTACTCCTCTGCAGTCTGGGACGACGCCTCCTTCATCCGGCTAAAAAATGTGTCGCTCAGCTACGATATCTCGCGGTGGGCGCAAATGATCCACATCAGCCGGGCCGCCCTGCAGTTTACCGCGCAGAATCTGCTGACCTGGACCAGCTTCAGGGGCATGGACCCCGAGATGCCCGGTTTTGACCGCAGCTACCTTTCGGATGTCAACCCCTTCGGGTCTGTACGCACCAGCGCCACACCGTCGCTGCGTACCTATACCTTTGGTGTGCAGCTCACTTTTTAATCAATCATGAAACGACCAACGAACTATCCCATGAAAAAATATATCATCTACAGTCTCTTTGCCACACCGCTGCTCCACCTGTCCTGCAGCAAATTTCTGGAGACCGATCCGCCGCGCACCGAAGTGGCTGCCGGCGCGGCTTTCAGCGACGCCAAAACCGCCAGCGCAACAGTAGCCGGGCTGTATACCAGCATGAACAATTACAACAACCAGTTTGCCAGCGGACTGATGACCATCGTCCTGGCGAGTCTGGCCGACGAGTACAATTCAGCCTTTACCACTTATGATGAGTATAAATACAATAAACTCAGTCCCGCCACCTCTTATCTCGACCGTCTCTGGTCCCAGCCTTTCAGCTATATCAACCATAGCAACAAAATTATCGAAGGTCTGGAAGCCTCGTCGCTGAGTGCTGAGGTCAAGGCACAGCTGTCTGCCGAAGCCCGTTTTACGCGGGTATTCTGCTACTTTTACCTCAGCAATCTGTTCAACAAAGTCCCTCTGATCACGGACACCAAAAATCTGGAGGCCAACAACCAGAAAGGTCCAGCATCCCGGGAAGAGCTCTATTCCTTCATGGTGGAAGACCTCAGGCAGGCTGCTGCGGACATCCCCGATACCTACATCGGCACCGAACGCACCCGTCCCAACCGAAAAGCAGTGGAAGCCTTATTGGCCCGGGTATACCTCTACCGGTCGGACTGGGCCAATGCCGAAGCCACAGCCACCAAAGTCATCGGCGACAGCCGTTATGAGCTGTCCCGCGATCTGAATACCGTGTTCCTGAAAACCAGCAAAGAAGCCATCTGGCAGCTGCAGACCGTCAACCTCTCCACTGCTGGTGTCAATACCTGGGAAGGGTTCAGCATCGTTCCGGCCGTGGCCACAGCGCGGAGCTATTATCAGGTGTACGGCAGCACACTGGCAGATTATGAGGACGGTGACCTGCGTAAGGCCAACTGGCTGAAGCCCTATGCTGTCGGCAGTGAGACCCGTTATATGCCTTATAAGTACAAGGTGCGTACCGGCGCACCCGTTACCGAATACAACACCGTGCTGCGTCTGGCCGAGCAGTATCTGATCCGTGCCGAAGCCCGTCTCAACCAGAACAAGCTCGGTGCCGCCATCGACGATATCAACCAGATCCGTGAGCGTGCCGGACTCGATGCCCTGCCCCACACGATGGCCAAAGCCGATATCGCAGTGGCACTGGAAAAAGAACGGCAGCTGGAGCTGCTCGGCGAATGGGGGCACCGCTGGTTTGACCTGGTCCGGACCAACAGGGCCCTGCCGGTGCTCAAAGCAGCCAAAACAGACTTTAGCGAAAGCGACTTAAAAATACCGATCGCAAGTTCTATTCTATTGACCAACCCTAATCTCCAGCAGAATGATTAAGCTACTCAACCTTTCGCTGCTGCTCGTCCTGCTGCAAACCGGCCCCGTGCTGCGGGCGCAGGTCCGCATTGTGCCGGCAAAAGCCGTGGCCGGTGATACCGTGACGATCAGCTTTGATCCCCGTGGCAGCGCTGCACCCAGTGCCGCAGGCCCCTTTTTCGTGGACTTTGGCTACTCCAACTTTTACGAGCTGCCCAGCCGGATGCCCATGCAGCAGCAGCATGGCCGCTGGCAGGTACAGTTTAAGCTGCCGCCTTATGCCAACTTTTCCTGCTTTACCATTTCCGATAAGGACAAGAAATTTGTGCAGCAGCCCAGCGACAGCAGCCAGTACGAAATTTATATCTATAAACAGGGCAAACTCATTGCCGGCAATTACCTCGGTAAATCCTATAGCGTGCCGGTGCAGAACAAGACTTCCGACCGTATCGTCCCCCTGCAGGAACATTACTTAAAGAAAGAGCTCAGCCTGTATCCCGACAACTATGAGGCCCGGCTGCGGCTGATCGCTCTGCAGATGAAGGAGAGCAGTCCCGCCCGGCAGTCGGAGCTGCTGAAAGAAGGGCTGGCCGTGATCGAGCAAAGATTCAGGAGCAATCCCCTCTCCGAGGGCAATCTCAACAAAGTGACGATGGGCTATCTGATCCTGGGACAGAACCAGAAGGTGGACTCGATCCGCCGTGTGGTGGTGGACGAGTTTCCGAACGAAAAGATCGGGATCTCCTACCGGTTCAATACGCTGCTGCGTGAGCCGGACTCGTCCGCGGTGGTGGCAGGGATACAGCAGCTGCTGGAGCGCCGCACGGACAGCAACAAGGAGGCCTTTGGCAGTGCCTACGAGTACCTGTTCAGCTACTCCGTGCAGCGTGGCGACAGTGTGGCAGCACGTACTTACCTGCCCCTGATCACCACCTGGGAGCCAGATCCCTACAAATGGCGCGCGTACCGCAGCTATGTGCAGCTGATGCTGGACCACAAGATCCTGCTCCGCGAAGCCTCCAGGCTCAATCTGTATGTTCTGGACAGTATCGCGGCATACCCCGTGAGTCTGATCCGCTATTTTCCCGAAACCGGCTATCTGGTCGCCCACGATCCTGCGCGGGCCGACAAAATCGAAGCAGTCAAGGCGGAGATCATGGCCAGCCAGGGACTTCTGGCAGCCCGGCTGAACCAGCCGGAAGCCGCCCGGCAGTGGTTTGCCCGGAGCATCCCCACGCTGAAGTCTCCGGCACTGCTGAGCGCCGTCGCCGCACAGTACCAGCAATGGAATGATGCCGGAAGTGCCTTACCTGTACTCGAAGCTGCCTATCAGCAGGCCCCCTTTGACCCCAAGATCCGGCAGCTGCTGGAGGATGCAGTCGGCCATCGGGGGATCCGTACTGCCGCCGACCGGCAGGCCTATTTCAGCAAGCTCGACAGGCAGTGGAAGCAGCATTACTATCAGGAATTTGCGCAGACCATCGGCAGCAGCCCCTTTCCGGCGGAGTTCAGCATCGTCGATATGTCGCGCAGGCCATTAGGCCCACAGGATCTGGAAGGCAAGATTGTGGTCATCGACTTCTGGGCGACCTGGTGCAAGCCCTGTATTGCCTCCTTCCCCTACCTGCATCAGGTGTACAAAAAGTATGCAGACGACCCCAAAGTGAAGTTTGTCGTGCTCAATTCTGGCAGCGGCAACAGCTGGGACGATGCCTACAAATGGGCGCAGGCCAATCCGCAATTCGACTTCCCCTTTTACTACAACCAGGACAAGAAACTGAGCAGCAAGCTCGATATCACCTCCATTCCGACCACGCTGATTCTCGACAGCAAACGCAATATCCGTTTCCGGAAAGTTGGATTTGAAGGTGAAAAGCTGCTACAGAGCCTGGATGCCATGATCGAATACCTAAAAGAACAGGAGCAGTAAAACCGGACAGCATAGACCGCGAGCCGTACATAAAGCGCAGTATAAACTGCGCTTTATGCACTATTTACACCCTATTTAATCGTGATTTATGCGTTTTTAATGCGTGATCTTGCGTTTTGTTATCCTATTGTTAATCCTTTGTTAACATAAACTTTATATGGAGTGACTAGCTTTGCCGAATCCATGGCAGTGATTTCTGCCCTATGATTTGTCTATTATGAAACAAATGAAAAACATGACCTCATCGTTCCACCGATACTCCGGGCGTACCAGCCGCGCATTTTTACTGTTGGTCGGATTGGGTTTTGCTCCGGCAGTGGCGCATTCCTTTTCTCCTCACGGGAACAAACACGTATGGTTAAACCAGCAGAAAGTTTCGGTATCCGGCACGGTGCTGGACGACAACACCCATCAACCTATAGCCGGCGTCACGATCACCGCAGGCGGCAGGCCATTGACAACCACAGATAATCAAGGCCGTTTTACCATTCAGGTCGACGCCGGTCAGCAAGTGACCTTTCAAAGTGTCGGTTATGAACCGTTAGCACGAAAATGGTCAGCCACCACAACAAACGCATCCATCACCTTACATCGTTCCGACCAGAAGATGGAGGAAGTCGTGGTGACGGCCCTGGGCATCAAACGCGAACAAAAGTCCCTCGGATATGCCGTGAGTAAAATCAGTGGCCAACAGATGACCGATGCGACACCGAGCAACTGGGTGGATGCCATGAAAGGTAAGGTCGCCGGACTCAACATCACGCAGGCAAGCAGCGGTCCCTTAAACACCGCGCGCATCAACTTACGGGGCGACCGCTCATTGGATCCGACCAAAAACGAAGCGCTGATTGTCGTGGACGGGGTTCCACTGGTCAATGGCCGGTTTAGTTCGGGTGTAACCGATGCCTATGGCGCCGGTTCCAGCGGAGCAGACAAAGATATTCCCGTGGATTTTGGAAATGGACTCGGCGATATCAACCCCGACGACATCGAATCCATATCCGTGCTGAAAGGCGCCGCCGCGACCGCATTATATGGTAGCCGTGCAGGAAATGGCGCACTGATTATTACCACCAAATCCGGAAAAAGAAACGGTAAAGGTATCGGGGTAACCGTCAATTCAAACAGCAGTTTTCAAAACGTGTTAAAATGGCCTGATTTTCAGTATGAATACGGACAAGGTAACCTGGAACGCAATGCCAACGGCGATCCGTATTATTCCTACGACCTGACCGAGGACGGCCCCAGCACCCGTTCGACCTCCAGTGCCTGGGGACCTAAATTTGACGGGCAGATGTTTTTCCAGTACGATCCAGAACTGGAGACAACGGGTACCGAACGGACACCATGGGTGCCTTACAAGGACGGCGTCAAAGGTTTCTTCCGCACGGGAGCGACTTATATGAACAGCGTTGCATTCGACGGCGGAACAGACAAGTTTACGGCAAGAACATCACTCACGCATACCTCGAATAAATGGATCATGCCCAATACCGGGTTTGAGCGCCTTGTGGCTGCCTTCAATGGTTCGGCCAATCTGAGTGACAAGCTCAAGATTAATTTCAAGGCCAACTACACCAACAAAAACAGCGACAACCTCCCCGGAACGGGCTACAACAATCAGTCCATTGCCTACTTCATGATCTTCCAGAATCCGAGTATCGACCTCAACTGGTACCGGCCGAGATGGAAGAAAGGAAAGGAGAATCTCCAACAGATCCATCCATTTAGCTCCTATATCGAAAATCCATTTGTCATTGCCTATGAAATGACGAATAGCCTGGTGAGCAACGGCATCGACGGTATGCTGCAGGGAATATATACCTTTAACCCCAAATGGGAGCTGATGCTACGCTCGGGTATCAATATGCGTTCAGACCGCCGCGAACAAAGACGGCCCTGGGACACCGCCAATTTCCCTAAGGGATACTATAAGCAGCAGGACCTGTTCTATATGGAATCCAATACCGACGCGTTGCTTTCCTACACCGACAAGCTGAGCGAGGATTTCAGCCTCCGGGCATCGCTGGGCGGTAACGTGATGAAGCGCGATATGAAGGAAGACATCGGTGTGGCCCGCGGATTGATTTCGCCGGGTGTTTACAAATTGAGCAATGCCCTTACCAATGCGGTAGCCGAAAATAAGCTGATAAAAAAAGAAATTCAAAGTGTATTCGGTCTGGTAAACCTGTCCTGGAAGGATAAAATCTTTCTGGATGTGACCGCGCGCAATGACTGGTCATCAACCTTACCAGCCAACAACCGGTCTTATTTTTACCCCTCGGTGAGCAGTAGTTTTGTGTTGAGCGATCTGATGCCAATGCCATCATCGGTATCTTTTGCAAAATTGAGGCTCTCCTGGGCACAGGTCGGTAACGACGCGGATCCCTACAGCACATCGAAGTATTTTGAGACGTCCATTTTTCCGGGATCTGCCGAGGCCCCGTCGGTGCTGCATAATGCAAACCTAAAACCTGAAATATCCACATCAACAGAGGCCGGACTGAATCTCGCGTTTTTAAATAACCGGTTGACGACGGATATCAATTTTTACTACAACCGTTCGCGCAACCAGATCCTGACCGTTCCGCTGGACGTCAGCACCGGTTTCAGCAAGGCCCTCATTAATGGCGGTTTGATCAGAAATCAAGGCTGGGAACTGAGCGTGTCAGGGACACCCGTCAAAACAGAAAACTTCCAGTGGACGGCAACCGCAAACTGGTCGAAGAATGACAACAAGATACTGGAACTGACAGAAGGCGTGGAAACGCCCTATCAGATCATTGCGAGCAGCGGTTCTGGCGCCGCAGAGATCCGGGCCACCATTGGCGGTTCGACAGGAGACCTGTGGGGTTATGGTCTTGTGCGCAATGAGCATGGCGACGTGCTGATTGATGCAAGCACCGGTCTGGCTGTCCGCCCTACGGACAAAGTCAAGATCGGAAATGCCTACGCCGACTGGCGGGGCGGTCTGCACAACGAGTTCCGTTACAAGAATATGTCCTTTAGCTTCCTGCTGGATGGACAGTACGGTGGCATTGTCTACTCCCAGACACACCACAAGATGACCGAGCAAGGTAAGCTGGAGCATACGCTAAAAGGCCGTGAGACCGGATTTATCGTTGGTGAGGGCGTGGTGGACAATGGCGACGGTACCTATCGTCCCAATACCAAAGAGGTGGCTATCAATACCTGGTACGGCGACTACTATCGCCGGGCCAATATGGAGACCAACAGCTTTGATGCCTCCTATCTGAAACTGCGCGAGGTCCGTCTGGAATTCGGGCTGCCCAAAAGCCTCGTGTCGCGCTGGAAGATGAACAGTGCATCGATTGCATTTTTTGGCCGTGACCTATTGATGTGGTCCGACTTCCCGATGTATGATCCCGAGACTGCCGCATTAAATGGCGCCACGATCATGCCCGGTGTGGAGATGGGACAAATGCCGAGCACACGTACGTTCGGAATTAATCTGAAAGCTAATTTTTAAATCGAGACCAATGAAAATCAAACATATCAGCATTGCACTTCTGTTGTCGGCCATGGTCGGACTGCAGGGATGTACCAAAAACTTTGATGAAATCAATACCGATCCCAACAAAGTCGAAAATGTGACCCCCAGTGCGTTAATTACGCCCACGGTATATGGCATGTCAACCTATTTCACTGTACGGAGCAACGACTTTACCTGGGAAATCATGCAGACCGGCCTGGCCAATCCGAGTGCCGCCAATGGCGTGCACCGGTATTATTTTACCGAAACCTCCGGCGACGGTACATGGAATACCTGTTACCGGTACCTGCGGAATATCCGCGAAATGGAATCAGCAGCCGCAACAAGCGGACAGGACGTTTACAAGGCGGTTGCCATCACCTTAAAGGCCTATATTGCCGGCCTGTTGACCGATAGCTTTGGCGATGTGCCGATGTCTGAAGCACTCCGTGCCGAAGAACATGTCAACCAGCCCAAGTTTGACAGGCAGGAGCAGATTTACGCAGATATGATCAAAGCTCTGGAGACCGCGAACACGCTGTATGCCGGCGGGGATGTGATGAATGGAAGTGATCTGCTCTACAACAACAAGAAAGAGCTGTGGCGCAAATTCAACAACTCGCTCCTGTTGCGTTATTACCTGCGCCAGTCCAAACGCATTCCGGCGGCGGCAAAGATCAAAACCATCCTGGACAACCCCGCACAGTACCCGATCTTTACTTCCAATGAAGATGCCGCCATCGTAAAAATTACCGGTCAGTCACCCTATGATTATGCCTGGGGAAGACGGCAGGATTATGTCAATTTTACGGCGATGGCCGAATTTTTCGTCGATAATCTGAATGCGCTGAATGATCCGAGACGTCCCTTTATCATGACCGAGGCCACCGAAATGGTCAACAACAAACCCGTAAAAATAGGTTATAAAGGGATACCTGCAGGACACTCCGGCGACCTATCTGCCTATAAGTTTAGTCCGAGCACTCCGAATGGAGACCTCATGTATCCGGAGGTGGTCGGCACCGCTATCAAGGAGATCCTGATGCCCTATTCAGAAGTTGAATTCATCAAAGCCGAAGTCTATCTGTCGTTGGGCATGGATACCGAGGCACAAACAGCCTATGAAAAGGGTGTACGCGCATCGATCGAGCAATATGGCGGTCAAGTTCCGGCAGACTATTTTGCCAATGAAGCAGCCAAATACAACGGCACGCTGGAGCGGATTATGCTTCAAAAATATTTAGGTCTCTTTATGGTGGACTACCAGCAGTGGTTTGAGTACCGCCGTACGGGCTATCCTAAATTACCTAAAACACCGTATATGTTTTACAATGGTGTCATGCCGACACGGTTTATGTACAAGAATGAAGTACGCCGCTTTAATCCGGATAACTACGCCAAAGCCGTCGAGCAGATGGGCGGAGATGACTTCCATACCAAAGTATGGTGGGAGAAATAGTCCGCTCCAAATGACGAGCTTATAGCACTATGGAAAAAGCCGTTTGGAGATCATCCAAACGGCTTTTTCTATTCATGGAGGAAGCTAAGGCTTCATGATGGACCTCGTCCATGTCCGACAATTGTAGGCTGCAGCAGCCAGTCTCATCTTTTCCGGCCGCCAGCCCAGCCGGTGGCAACGCTGAGGATGGTATCAGTGCCCATACCGGTCGAGGAACGCATAGGCAAGCAGCAGCCGCCCGGGGCACTCCGGCCCGAATATTAATAATTTATTAATATTCGTAACACGCTCAGGTATAATTGCGTACTTACATTTGGTCTTTGCATAAAGACCATGGCTAATTGTGAATTTACCACGCTTACGGATCAGGAACTGGTGGATCTGGTCCAACTGAAGGACGATAAAGCTGCCTTTTCCGAACTCTATAACCGCTATTGGGAGCCATTGATCAATACCGCGGGCAAAAGCACGCGCTCGCTGTCCATAGCAGAAGAAATCGTTCAGGATGTATTTGTGGATTTTTATGTGCGGAGAAAAGAAATCCAGCTCAAACATTCCCTTGCCGCCTATCTCCGAACGGCGGTTAAGTTTCAGGTATTTAAAACCTACCGGGCACAAAAAATCCAGGAACAATATGCCGCAACAGTATCCCACCTCGGTCAGGCTTCCCCTGTGCAGCCCGACAGCCTGCTTGAAGCCAAGCAGATCCACGCCAAAATTTTTCATATTGCCGAAAAAATGCCGGCCACCTGCAAACAGGTATTTCTGCTGAGCCGTTTCGAAAAACGCTCGAACCAGGATATTGCCGAGCAGCTGAACATTTCGGTGGCCATGGTCCGTAAGCACATTACGAAATCCATGAATATCATGCGAGCCGAAATCAAAGACCATCAAATGGATATTTTCCAGCTGCTGCTGTTGCTGTACCTTCATAAACATTAATTCAGTTTTTTTTCATTTTCCTGTTCCCGCTTCTGTCTGCTTGAGGTACTAGTAAGTATAAAGCACAGGAAATGGACGGTCAAAATCAACACATAGGCGACATACTTGCCAAATATGAGGCAGGGACGATAAGCGAAGAAGAGCTCAGGCTTCTGGACAGCTGGTACGCCCAGTTTGAGGGCAATCCGGATCTCCTTGACAGCTTAAGCACCGACGAACGCGCGTTTCGGAAAAAGCAGCTGGAAGAAAAGATACTCGATCAGATTGCCTCTGCCCCATCGCCGGTGGCAGCCAGCCCCAAAAAACGGTTTTTATTCTATCCCCGCAAGCGGTTACTGCAGGCTGCCGCCTCTTTGCTGCTGATCGCTGCCTTTGGTGTTTACATCTTCGAAAATCAGCCTGGAGAGCGCCGGGCCATCGCCACAGCAGAAAGCAGCATTACTCCTGCCACGGACAAAGCGGTATTAACGCTCGGCAATGGCGAAAAGATTGTGCTCGACGAATCAAAAAAAGGCGAACTCGCTACCGAAGGCAACGTACATATCAACAGATCCGAACCGGGCAATCTGGTTTACACCGCCAACAGCAAGGTCGCCAAGGTATATTCAAATACCCTCTCCACCCCGCGGGGCGGCAGGTACCAGCTGACCTTGGCTGACGGTACCCGTGTCTGGCTGAATGCACAATCCTCGATCACCTATCCTTCGGCCTTCAACGGCCATTCGAGAGAGGTGAAGATCACCGGCGAGGTATATTTTGAGGTGGCACACCATGCAGCGAAGCCTTTCAGGGTATGGTCCGAAAACCAGATGATCGAAGTATTGGGGACACATTTCAATGTCAACACATATAATGCTGGATTCAGTGCCAGAACCACGCTCCTGTCCGGTTCCATAGCGCTGAGCAGCCATCACCGCCGCATCATCCTGAGTCCGGGCCAGCAGGGCATCGTGGCCGGCCAGTCCATGTCAGTCAAACATGTGGACCCTGCCGAAGTGATCGCCTGGAAAGAGGGTTACTTTGACTTTACGGACAATGACATCCGCACGGTTATCGACGAGTTCGGCCGCTGGTATGCTGTGGATATCCACTACCGTGGTACCACAAGCCCGGAAACATTTACGGGAAGGATACCGCGGTCCTGGCCCTTTGAGAAAGTACTGAATTTATTGAAAACATTTAAAAGCATTCAGGTAGAAATGCAAGGAAGGAGGCTTATCGTAGAAACAAAATAGGACACAACCCCATGCCCTATTCCCAAAAAAAGCCAATAGTGGTCCTAACACTACTGGCCAATATCTGGAATAGGCAAATGAATTTCGCGATCCAATTAACACATATTTCAGATTAACAAATGTATAAAAAAAATACAAAAATACTATTGAAAATGAAGCTGATCACCTTCATGACACTTTCAGGTATGCTGCAGATAAGTTTAGGAGCAATCGGACAAAACATCAGCCTATCTGAGAAAAACAGCTCCCTGGCCAAAGTCTTCAAAAAAATCAGCACCCAGACAGGTTATGGATTTTTGGTCGAAGGCAGCCTCCTCAAAATGGCGCGGCCGGTCACGATAGAAGCCCACAACACCGACATCAACATGGTGCTGACGGAGATCTTCAGGAACCAGCCGCTGACCTTTATCCTGAAAGACCAGTCGGTGATCGTCTCGGCAAAGAAAACAGCAGCCTCCCTCCCTTCGCAGTCCAGCAGCTCCAGCCATACGGCCGTACAGCAACAGGGAACTATCAGGGGAAGGATCATCAACGAAAATGGCGAAGGGCTGGCCGATGCCAGTATCACCGTACTCCAGAACAAGCAGTCGCTGAAAAGCAAGGCCGACGGCAGCTACTCGCTGAGCCTTCCGGCGGGAACCTATACGGTCGAAGTACGTTACGTTTCGTATCAGACCAAGCGCATTACCGACATCGTCGTCCGGGCAGGCCGGCAGACTGATCTGAACGTCGTTTTACAGAATGCCGTCAAGAGCCTCGAGCAGGTTGTGGTCACCGCCAGCTACCGGCAGGAAAGCATTGCCTCACTCTATGCCAGACAGAAAAATGAAGCCACCATCTCCAACGGGATCAGCCGCGAACAGATATCCGTCTTACCGGATAAAAACGTAGGCGAAACCTTAAAACGGATCTCCGGAGTGAGTACCAACGACAACCGCCGCGTCGTCATCCGTGGTATCGCCGAACGTTACAATCTGGCCATGATGGACGGTGCTACCCTGCCCAGCACCGACGTCCAGGTCAGGGACTTCGAATTTGATATCGTGCCCAGCAACCTGATTGACAATGTCATTATCCACAAGACCGCGTCCCCCGACCTGAGCTTTGGTTTTGGCGGCGGGCTGGTCAAGATCAGTACCCTGGCCATTCCGACCAGAAACTTCACCTCCTTTTCGATGGGAAGCAAGTATATCAGCGGGTCCACAGGCAAGGAGTTCCTCGGATACGGCCGCGGCAGCCTGGACTACCTGGCTTTTGACGACGGAACCAGAGGTCATTTTCCGAGAGACTTAACGGTATTCAACGGCATTAATTACGATCCGGCCAATCCCTATAAACCCGTACCTGAAGGCGTGACACCTTTTACACCCGAAATGATCGGCGCCCAGAACAAACGGATCGGCGGATTAGAACGTCTGGGCACACGCAGATATACCGCAATGCCCGGGCAGAACTATCAGTTCAGCCTCGGGAGGACCTATCCTGCTGCCCGCGGTGTCCTGGGATTTGTGGGCTCACTCAGCTACAGAAATGAGCAGTCCATCGATAACATCTCCAATTTTGAGCGGGGCAACTGGCAAAAGACAAATGGAGCTACCTACGAGGTCAGCACCGGAAAAGAAGTCAATCCGACGAGCTCGATGCAGTATAATTTCAACTCCAGCCTCAGCGGGCTGGTCAATCTCGGCTGGAACAGCAAGCAGCACAAACTCAGCTCCCGAAACTTCTATTCGAGGATGTTCAACAACCAGTTTTCAGTGATCAAGGGCTGGGGAAATGACATCGGCCACGATTCCAGACCGGCCATCAGGGAGTATGACCGCCCCAAATTTATTGATATGCTCCAGAACAAGCTGGAGGGCGAACATCAGCTGGGCCATTTTAAACTCGAATGGAACGTTGCGCGCAACCGGCTCAATAACGTCGAGAAAGATGCAACCGAAGCCTGGCTCGCCCCTATCGGAACCTTAAACGATACGATTTACAATATCATCCCTTCACACTACGCCAATGCCGGAGACGGCACCTTTACGCGGTCCGAATACCATTACACGGAGACCAACCAGATTGCCGAAGGCGCACTGAGCTACCAGACCAGCTGGCTGGGACAAAAACAGATCCTGAAAGCCGGCTATCAATTTATGGACAGACACGGCCTGTTTGAATGGGTGTCGCTGCCCATTGTTTCGGTAGGCGCAAATACCTTCACGCCAGTCAACACCTGGTCGGAATATCTGGAGTTTAAAGATCCTCTACATGGGATGTTCTATTATCCCGCCGCCTTCTCGGTGAGTGCCTATGAGGGAAAAAACACCAACCAGGCAGTCTATGGCATGCTGGACAACCGTTTCAATGCCTGGATCCGCCTGGTATGGGGATTACGTGCCGAATACTACAAGTATAAAAGTCTACAAAATGGCGATAATGACCTGATGATGGACGCACGCACCATTGCCATGCGCAAGCAAAAGTTTGTCGACCCCAAAACCGGAAAGATTGTGGGCATGACGGCGGATCCCGAGACCGAGGAGAAAACCTGGCGCTATCTGCCCGCAGCGAGTCTGACACTGACCCCGATACAGGATGTCAACATCCGGCTCGCCTATGCACAGTCCGTGGTGCGGCCCGCGCTGATCGAAAACTCGAGAATGGTGCGGCAGGATCCGGCATTAGGCGGCGCATACCGTAGAAATGAAGGTGTGCTCTCCACCCTGATCGACCACTACGATATGCGCTTTGAGTGGTACCCTTCCATTGCAGAAGTGATCTCCATCGGCTTTTTCTATAAATATTTTCAGAACCCCATCGAATTGTACCAGCAGATGATGGATTCCTCACACCGCATTTACGTAACGACCAATAATTCAGAGTGGGCCAAGGTAAAGGGGCTGGAGTTTGATATCCGCAAAAATTTAGGTTTCGTGCTGCCGGGTTCATTGATGGAACAGTTCAATTTCAGCGGAAATGTGACACTGCAGAGCTCCAGGGTACAGTCGGCCGAATTTAAAGCCACATCCATGGGCACCGACAAATACGGGAACAGCTTTGAATACCGCGAAAAGAATGTCCTGAAAAGCAAGCGCCCGCTTTACGGACAGATTCCCGTGGTCTACAATGCAGCCTTACAGTACACTGCCGACAGACTGGGAGCCAATGTGGCGTTCAATCATATGGGGTATAAAACCTTTATGACCGCCATGAGTGAGGAGCTGATCGAATATGAGCGGCCGCGGAATCAGCTGGACGCACAGATCAGCTATAAATTTCTCAAAAACAAAAATCTGGACATCAAACTCAACCTGAGCAATCTGCTGAACAGTCCATTCCGCTTTTATGTGAACAGAGCCGAGACCTTCAAACTACAGGACCGGTGGAAGGGAGTGGCCAATTCAGCCTTGCCGACACAGGAGTGGGACGAGATCTACGAATGGAAGTTCGGTTTTTCACGGAAATACGAAGAAGGCTATTACGAAACCTCCGAAGATGGAAAACACAAGGTCCGCGTCGGAGACAAAGAAACCTTCAACCGCAAAGTGGGCAGCTCCTTTAGCCTATCCCTCGGATATACATTTTAATCAACAGCGATGAACACAACAACAATCTCAATAGTCAAAGCGATTTTCTGCGTACTGTTATGTACCCTGCTGTCCTGTAACAAAGGCGGGGACGATCTGCTGTACAGTTCCAATGTGCATATGATCCATTTAAGCGGATACAACAACAGTGACGAACAACTTATCCTGCAGCTCGACACCTTTCCTGCTACGGTAACGCCGCCATTCAGCCGGATCGATTTCGGTGCGAATTACAATTTTAACGCGGTCAGCAAGGCGAGCATTAAGTTTAGCATGACCTCCGCAGCGAGCGGTAAAATTCTTCTGGAAAGAGAAATCCGCGGCACTGATACCACGGCGGAGACCAAGCTCAATGTAATTTATATGGACGGTAAAGTAGCCGATTTTCCGGCCGTTCCGGCACCTGTGGAAGGTAAAGTACAGCTGATCTACATGCTTCAGTCCAATATATTAAATTATCGCGAGCCCGTCGATATCGTATTCGGGAAATACTATTTTACCCCCAAGGTGTTTGAAGAAGTCATCCGGATAAAAAATTTGAAGCCCAATGAATTCTCGGCGCCAGTCACATTTGATCCATTTCCCTTAGGGATACAGGAGTACAATGGGCAGAAAACATCTGTTCTGTTCCGTGCTTATATTTACAAGGCCGGGACCGATATTCCCTATTCAGAAGGGTCACCGTTTACATTCAATCAGCTGAATTCGGGCGCTCCTGTACCCTCTCCCACGACGTCCATTTCCAGATTATTTATCATCAACGAAGCTCCCGTGAACAATATCATGCGGTTTAACAAGGTTTTAGAATTATAATTTATGAAACATCTGACAACAAGGACATTTTCCATATCCGCCAGCATCCTGCTGAGCGGCATTCTATTGTTTTTCAGCGCCTGTAACAAAGATACCCCTGAAGTAGAAAGAGCCATGCATATCCTTATCAATGGCCACAACGGCAGTGCGCATCCTTTGGTGGTCGCGATTGACACCACAGTATACGATCATAAAAACGGTGATTTTATCATTCAGCCCCAAAGTAATATCCATTTCACGACGGCATTCAGCTATAAAGAGCCCAAGAAACGGTCGGTGACCTTGACGGATACCGTGACAAAGCAAGTGGTGTACCGCGCTGAGCTGCCCGAAAATACCATCAGGGTGAATTTCAACTATCTGTATTTCGACGGAAAAGTCCAGGAAGTGCCGGTGCCCGCCAGTGATCCCAAGGTCAATAAGCTGGGCTTTTACATTTACGATAAAAGTATAGCGTACCCCGTTGATATTTCCCTGCAAAAAGTCGATGCGACTTCCGGAGCGCTGATTAAAGAATATATTGCCAAGCATGTCGTCCCCGGCAGCTGGGTGTACGTCGATTATCTGGCATCAGCAGATTTTGGCAGCGAAGGAGATCTGAGGAATGCCACGGTCAATTTTACGAAGGCCGGTACGGACGAATGGGCTTTTGAAAGCGACGAGGCAAAAAGTAAGCTTCCCGCAGCCGGATTCTTCTTTCCCGAATTGAATGACACGGGAAAAGTGCAGCCCTATTTTATTGCACCCAAAGTGCCCAATCAGCTGTTCAGCAGGCTTTTCTTCTATCTGGATTAACGTACTGCAACAGTACAAACCTACAGCGGGTATCCGAAAGTTCAGATACCCGCTGTTCAGGGAATATAGCCGCAACAGCGGCAGGCCATGCCTATATCCGGCCCGGATCAGGAGCCAATTGCCCCCTGTCCATGCCCAGAGGCCGGTTATCCATGAGCAGCCACGGACAGCTCGTTCCAGGCCTCCCAGAGTTCCAGTTTCTCAGCATAGGCCTGTTTAACAAACGGAAGGGCCACCTTGCCCAGGAAGAGGCGCAAGGGCGGATTTTCTGTTTCAGCAAGGTGAAGTAAGGCAGACGCTGTAGCTTCGACCTGACCAAATTCCGTTTTATGGGATGCCAGTGTCTTTCTCAGGCCGTCATACACCGGGTCTGGCGCTGTGGCGATGCCGGTATGCCAGATGTTGCTTGCATAGCCATTGGGCTCGACCAAGGTCAGCCGAATACCAAAGTCCTTTACTTCGGCGGCAAGAGCTTCCGTAAATCCTTCAACGGCAAATTTGGATGCACTATACAGCCCCATTGATGGCAGAGCCGCCAGACCAAGGATCGACGACACCTGGATGATGTGACCGCTTTTCTGCTCCCGCATGACCGGCAGCACTGCCTGGGTAAGCCATAGCGTTCCGAAGAAATTAGTTTCCATCTGGGCCCGGGCCTCCTGCTCGGTCGTCTCCTCTACTGCCCCGATCAGCGCATAGCCTGCATTGTTGATCAATATATCGATGGAACCAAAATGCTGCTTTACCTGCTGCACCACCTCCAGTGACTCCTGACGCCTGTCAACATCCAGCTGCAAGGTCAATACCCGATCTCCATATTTCGCTTTGAGGTCCGCTAAGGTAGCCACGTTGCGCGCCGTAGCGGCAACATGGTAACCTTTTTCTAAAAATGCTTCTGCCCAGACCCGTCCAAATCCTTTTGACGCTCCGGTAATCAATACTGTCTTTGCCATTGTTTTCTATGTTTTATAATTAAAATTCGAAAGTTAAAAAATGACCGATCGGTCATTTTTAATATAAAAAAAATTATGCGTTATGCATCGCTATCCAATTCTTCAGCGATCGGACAGCGATATTCATGCTGTCATTGCGGCCTGCCACCCTCGACATCAGATGAGCACCTTCCAGTGTCGCAAAAATCACGGTAGCCAGCTCTTCGGGATTTGTTTCCGCCTTCAGTTCTCCGGCGGCGATCGCCTCAGCCACCAGTCCCCGCAGCAATTTTTGTCCCCTCTTGATGATCAGCTGGACCTTGTCCCGTACCGAGGGGTTGGTATCGTCAGCTTCGGTGCCAAAGTTCAGGATCGGGCAACCACCGGCTACCGGCGGTGTGTTGGGGTCGCTAAAAAAATCGATGTAGGCCAGCAATTTGTCTTTAGGACTGTTGCAGCCCCGCAGTGCTGCCAGAAGCTTTCCTTCCAGCGTATCCATATTGTAATCCACCGCAGCAGCAGCCAGCACATCTTTATTTTCGAAATGCACATACATGCTACCTTTGGACAGCTTGGTCGCTTCCATGATATCACTCATCGCTGTCGCGGCTATACCTTTGGTATTGAAAATAGGCGCTGCCTTTTCGATGATAAACTGCCGGGTTTCTTCTCCTTTTCCCATGACTGAAATAAATTACCGTGCAAATATATGACCGATCGGTCATAAGTAAAAATAAATGTCATCATAATTGAGCTCACCCAGCTGTTTTTGACAATAAGTCGACAAAACAGCCACAACATAAGGCACACGGTGATCGTGAGCCTTATGCGTTCATCGTTTACTTAGGGCGGCCGGTCTTTCCTTTTGCAGCGGCCCAGCAGCCAGCTGGTGGCAAAGCTGACGAGCGTGCCGAGTGCCGCTGTCAGGGCGGTCTGCAGCACATCTCCCAGCGAGATGCTGGCCCAGATGGAGCAGAGGGTGCCGCCGACCGCCGAGATACGGATATCATTCACCCTCATCGCCGCCGCTCCTTTCTCCGGACCCTCCGGCATCGTCGTGCACGGTCACGGCCTGCTGACCAGACTTGTTTCCGGCAGCCTGTGCAGCGGGGTCCCCCTTGCCTATAGATCCCCCGGCGGGGTCATTTCCACCAGACGATTCGCCGCGCTCAGCACTCTGGCCCAGCTGCCCCGGCTCTTCCGGTGGCGGTTTCTCTTCTTCGATGACTGTTTCCAATATACCCAGCCCCAGGGCCAGGTACTTCAATACGTTCACTGCCTTGCCCGGCAGTTTTACGGGAGCCGTCAGGACCACCTGCAGCAGCCGCCCGATTTTGTTTAAGATTCTTTTCATGATTATTCTGTTCACGGTGAGCAATTATTCCCCCATTCCCTGGATATGTACTTCTACAAGGCCCTGCAACATGAGCTGGACCGCAGCAGCATACAATTGTTTGTAAGCCACACCCGAAGCCAACAGTCGGTAGTCGCCGGCCTCCAGCACATACTGCATCCCCACCAGTACACAGCCGGCCGTGTCCCAATAGCTGTTTCCTTTGTGGAAGTAGATATAACTAAAGTCCGGGACATTCCGTATCTCGAGCATACCCCGATGCATGGACGGATAGTCGCTGTAATAGCGGCTGTTCATACCCCCATCGCGGTTAAATCCCAAAGGATATTTACCCGGCGGAATCGCCGTCTTCCCCCAGATTTTTACCGGTCGCTGGATATTCTCCAAGCCATAGCAGACCAACTGGCTGTTGACGTAAATTTCCGACAGCATGCTCTGTTTGCCTTGCTTGGTGCGCAACACTTTTATAACTGATTTCATGTGCAAAAATTTAGGATAAAAGACCCAGGTACTGACTTGTGGAATATAGTTTTTCCTCACGGTCGTGCAGCAGCAGGTAGAGGTGCACCGGCCTACCGTGCAGGATGGACGGCAGGTCGATCTTGAGCTGCCCGTCCTGCCGCAGCACCACATCTTCATTTATGGCAGCCTGCCCCGAGACGATATCGTAAGCACAGAGGATCACCTGATCGTCCCATTGGCTGTACTCCCGGATATTCGAGCAGGCAGCTTTCCAGCCTAGTTCGATCCGGTCGCCATGGCGGCTCACCATGTTGACTTCCAGGGGAAACAACATCCCGTTGCTGATCCTGGCGAGTGAAGGGTCCAGCCAGAAATCCGGAAAGTCGCCTCTGACGACGTTGTTCAGCGTATGTGACATGGCACGTCCGAAGGCGGCCTGCACCGTGCGCCGTCTACCCGCATAGCCCTTGATAATCAGCGGATATAAGGGATTCAAAAATTTGCGGGCCAGCCTAAACCGTCCCTGCACTGCCTTCATCCGCGTCGGATCTTTATCCCGTTTTGCAAAGTCAGAAATCACCAGCATATCTTTCATGTTCAGCGTTCAAAAATCAGGAGGAGCACTGCCCCTCCTGTCCATTCATTCTCAGTGGCTAAGCCAGATCCAGTTCACCCAGGTAAGTGCTTTTGGAAACCTTACTGCCCTTTCGGTCCGTAAAGAAGATCCAGACATGCCCTTTTCCTCCCAGCAGGTGTGCCGGTATTTCGATGTCGATCGTACCGTCGCCCCGTGTCGGTGGTGTCGGCGCTGTCATAAACTCATCCTTTTGCGGCTCATAGATCAGGATAATAACCTGATCATCGCTCTTGGTCTGGTAGAGGCTGTTGAGCGTCGTGTCCCAGTCGACCGACAGGATGCCGGCGCTGACGGAAGCGTTCATCGCACCGCCGCTCAGGTAAGAGCCCGTACTGATCTCGATTTTGGAGTAATCCAGCGTAAAGCCCGGATAGGTACCCGTGACAGCCAGCGCCATATTGAGCTGCATCGCGACGTTGGTCGGCGCCATCCTATCGGACTTGGACAGGCCAAATCCGAGCCTTAGAATCGGCGTGATAGGCATCAGGAATTTGGCGATGGTCAGGAAGCGCTCCTGCTGGATCAGTTGCTCTTCCGTCATCGGCTTTGTCCGCTTTTTGTACAGACCTTTGACATAGTTGATCGACTTCCAGGAGGACGCGATGACTGCTCCCACCTTACCACTTGCTTTCCCGTTGATACCATTTGTGATTGTTGCCATTTGTTTTGATTTTAAAAAAGTTAAACCATCATAAAGCACTCATTTATACCGGTATATATCGCTTTACATCGACAAACATAAAACATATGTATCCAGCCCGTCAAGAGCCGGAAGCAGGTCGGCGGAGACCTGTCGGAGCTATCCCCGATGATGTCGGAGAAATGGCGGAGCAAGGGTTATAGCGGTATGTATTCCTCCTGCCGGTTTCAGCAGTTCCGATCGGCCATGCAAGCCAGCAACTGGGCCGACATCGGTAAGCGCAAGACCAGTATGACAGCGTATCAACTTCGTCCTATGTTCGGTCCTCAGGCAGACCCCAGCCAGATAGCGACCAGTCTCCGACCAGACCCGAAGCAGACAAATACTGGCTGGACACGGATATGGCCCCGCCCCATGCACGTCCAGCTGCGAGGGCTGTACGAACATGGTCCGAATAGTATCCGAAGCGTCAGGGCATACGTTTGGGCCATTTTTTATATTCAGCCAGGTAGAGCTGCACCACATCTTTCTTGCTGAACAGATCCGCATTGCCCTCTTTGGAGACTGCCCTGAGCATTCCTTTTTCGATACGTCGTTCGACGGTACGCGTACTTTTGCTCAGGTAAGAAGCCACCTCCTTGAGCGTCATCGTCCCTATCAGCTTGTTGAGCTCCGTATAATGCTGATCCTGAAGCAGGTCGAGTATCCGGTCCAGTTTATCGCACAGCAGCCCGGCGTCAGAGGAAATCCGAAACTGTGGTTTAAACGAGTAGATGAAACGGGAATTGGGAAAATGGGCTGTTACCGAGGCAAAGCAGTAGCCTGCCCCCTTGCGTGAAGGACTGCCGTTGGAAAAAAACATAAATAGGTTCTTTGGAAGCGACATACCGCCGAATCCGCAAATGGGCAAGCTGTATTCTATTGCTGCCCATTTCAGTAAGTCTGTTTATAATTGGGACATCTCTCAGTCTATTACCACATAAGTATCCCACACTTCATGTGATAAGCGTTCCTTTTTTATCCAGAAATCACCTACATAGTCTTTTATTTTGGGGCCAATACTCGCAAATTTGATGATCTCATGGTCTTTCATATTGGCGAGCATAGCCTGTTTGGTCTGCGGCTGCAATTCGACCAGCTGTCCATTTTTTGGAGAAGACAGATTGACGTGGAGCAGATTGACTGACACCCCTTTGCTGATCTTGGGGAAGTAGTGCCGCAGATTGTTTTTCCTTAAGTACTCTACGATGCCGTTGATCTGTACTTCCGATCCGTCGGTCAATATGGCGAAGGCAACCCCTTTGGCATATGACCGGATAAAAACGATTGCATTCAGCCTAAAATGCCCCTGTTCATTGCGTTGGGCAGCCTTATCCACCGTTTTGTTGTAATAAAACAAAAAATACGACAACTCCAGTGGTGCCATTGTCGTGTCTACAATGACAAAACGCTCTTTGTCGGCGACAGACTGCTCCAACATATGCTGCTGGATCTGAGCCAGTATATTGGAAAGTTCCATTTTCACAAAATCCTTGGTGTCCCTCGCATAGTAGTCGATCACCGTATTGATGCCCTGCATCCATTGCAGCTGAGGGTCCGAATTTTCGCTATACAGTACCACTGTTCTGGCGGCATCCGCTTTTCTCCTCTGATCGTCGGCACGTTGTTCAAACCAGTACGCATACAGCAGGCAGGTAAATGTAAAAAAAGCATAATGCTTGGTCACGTGTCTGGCCAGCACGTCTTTCCGGTCGAGGTCGTAGTAGAGTCCTATCGTATAACTTACAAAGATGATCAGTCCCAATACCAGAGGACCAAAAAAATACAAACCCTGCCAGCCGGCGTTCTTCCATCGATAGCCCCCGTCGTGATTCCGGTAGCGTCCCGAACGTTCGATGATGAAGAACAAACTGGCAAGCCCGACCATCAATGCCACCGTGAGTATATATCGGATGACAAACTTCTCGTAAAAGATAGAACCCTTGATCCAGAAGTATTCCTTGATAGACATGGTATTATACAGGTAAGGGAATAATAATATCAGACCGTATATCGCCCAGCTATGCTTTACATGTAGGAACACACCTTTTATTTTCTCTTTTAAAACGCTCATAATAAACACTTTTCATCTATTTATTATTAATTCAGGAAACTAAAGCTAACTAATTTATAAATAAAACAAGTACTTTTCTTTAAAATCTTTCAATTTTCCTTATGATTAATGACATGTTTATATTTCATGTTTATCAATAAAAGAGATGCCAGCATCACTCTTTATTTACCTTTAGCGGAAAAAGGTTCTGCCAAAGGCCCAAAAACCTATCCCTTGAGCCTAAAATGGCCATTTTTACCTATTTGAAGCTAATTAATTCAGCAAATTTGGGTGAATGTTAAAAGCAATATTTTATGGAAAAACAACCTTTTAGCCAAGCTGGCGTAGATGCCAGACAGGCCAATTTTATGAACCTGAGCGATCTGGAGAAAACCGCGGTGATCAGCCAGATCCGCACAGATTTTGATGGGTGGATGAACGACTGGTTTGCGCTAACACCGAGCCAGCAGCTCAGCGTACAGACGATGGATGCCACTTTCAAGCAGCAGCTTGCTACAGCCATTGCCAACAATTATCAGGCGGGTAATCTCGTCAATTTCAGCAAAGAGGAAAAAGACGGCGACGAGATTCCCGACCGTAAGGAAACCGAGGTATTCGGCCTGGAAGCCTGGCAGACACCCGGTAGTGTCATCAGCGCGCTGACACAGCCAGTACCGCTGATGATCCGTATCAGCTATCGCAGCTTGTATAGCTGATGCGAGGTAAGGAGCAGCACCGATATCCCCTGCTCCTTCCTTTTACCTTCCACAAATCGCCAACATAGTAACCTACATCATTCCGGATGAAAAAAAATACCAATTTTAAACTGGACGGGCTTTTTGAAAGATTTACCGAATGCCTGCCGCCACTTGAGCCCCAAATCCACTTAGCCTCGGTGCAGCCCACCGCCTATGGCAGTGAAAGAGGGCATGTCCTACAGCAGAGCTTTGACGGACTGGTCGGTTTTATCAATTGCTTTGATTTCAACCTGCAGACCAGCACTGTCATCCCGGTCGAAATAAGCGGGAATGACCTGCATATGCTTTACTTTCTCGATGGGACCCGGCCTATCACTCTTTGTGACAAGGGATCAGGCAGCACCTATCGCCTCAATCCACACCGTGGCTGCTTTCTTTATCTGCCCAAAGGGGACTATGCGCTGCATGTCCCTCCGGGCCGGAGCTGCATCTTCAATTTTTACTTTCGCGGTTCCATCTTCCGCGATGGCAATGAGCGGCCTTTTTCCCATCTACACGAGCTCATCTCCGATTTCAGACAGGGCTCGGACCGCAGCCGCAGCAGTATAGACTTCAAAGTCGGAGACCGCACCCGCCTGTTAATCAAGACCATTATGACCAATATCAAAAAGGGCGACCTGGACAGCGAAGACAATATCCTCTGGGGCGTCAAAAAGCTGATCAAGCTTTCCAAAGAGAAGGTCTTTGACGAGTACGAGAAAATCTCTGCGTCCCAGCTCAAAGCCAAGGCGGCCCATGAGCTCATCCGGCATACCGTATCGGTATATGGCCAAGATTTTAAACTGGACGATATAGCTGCACAACTCGGCATCAGTATAGATTACCTGCATGAGGTCATCCAACAGTACTATGGCGAGAGTCCACAGGAGATGAAGCAGATACTGGTATTGGACCTGGCCAAAAAATATGTTATCGATGGCCTGCAGACCGACCAGATCGCCTATGAACTGGGATATTCATCACCAAGCAGCTTTTGTCGCTTTTTCAAAAGGGAAGCTGGAATGACAGTTACGGAATTCTTTAGACGCCATAGCCAATGATATCATCGACAAATCTATTTCTAGACTCATCCCCTGTATATCGTTGATCCCAAATTGGGTTAAGTCCTTATTCTTTTTCCTGGCGAACTTTGCTATACAACGTCAGTAAGAAAATGGAAAACACAAGAAGATATATCACGTCTAATAAATATCAAACCAGGTGGATCACGATCTTTTCGAACCTGTTGCTTTCAATTTGCAGAAATCTTCCCCAGGTCGTGATCCGATTTTGCCTGATTCATTGGCGCGAAATTCAGCTGACGATATACGGTGGCCTCATTATGGGTCTATGGCTATTTGTCTCCTACAATAAGATTTCCGATTTTCAAGGCAACATGGATGCAATGCTGCGTCAGCCGATTCCCAGACTATTTGCGCAAGTATTGGCCTTTCTTGTTCCCATGAGTGAAGTCATCGCAGCACTATTGATCGGGATTAAGCGAACGCGATTGATTGGTTTTGGGTTTTCGTCGCTGTTGATGATCATTTTTACCTTATACGTGGGTTTGGCTTTGCTGCATGTATGGAGTGAAGAGCTACCCTGTAGCTGTGGGCTTATTATTCAGATCAGCTGGAAGGCACACTTCATATTAAATCTATATCTGACATTGATCTGCTTGTGGTGTTTTTTACTAGAGTTTTGGGTAAAAAGAAAAGAAATTATATCAGGAGCTCCCAAGAGAACGATTGCTCGGATTGTCGATACGATCCCCATGCTTAACAATAGAAGAAATTGAAACTGACAAAAGCGGATCTCTGATGCTAGGCTGTCAGGGTGAAGGGCGCATCTGCCAAAAGATATTTAATACCCTACTGTAATTTGTGGATTTTGAATTATGGTAAATCAACAAAAGTAGGTGTATTCAAAAAACTAAAGTGTTACACATTAAATCTAAGGTCATGAACCTAATTAAAATCATTAAAACAAATGTAATGCCCATTCTAGGATTAGGCATTGCAGCAGGATTAGCAACTGTATCATTGACATCAGCAAACACTGATCAGCGACCAAATGCGGAGAATGAATATTGGTTTGAAGTTACCAACGGCCAGCCAGGACAGGAAATCGCACAACCTGATCCGAACTGTCCAAAAATTCAAAATCCAGACTGCGCTCGATTGTATAACGAACAGGACACCGAGCTAAACTCTGAAAATGAAAGAGTGGTTATTCCGGGGCATGAAGCAAATTATGTAGATTACCGAAGTAAGACCATGTAATTTGCTAACGTCTTGAAGACAAAGGGTGGCGGTACGCAAATTGTACAGCCGCCCTTTGTTGAATTCAATAATTAGTAAAAATGACAGGTAAAACTATTCCCGAATATTTTGCGGTATCCCTGATAGGAAAATAACATTATCCGGAATAGGCATGATATAATTAGGTGAATTAGGCTGGATCTGTATCTTTTTATCACCAAGTATTCTTGTCATGTTAATTCCCGCTTTTTCATTTCTGTTCAGCCGTCTTATATCTGAAAAGCGAAGTCCGCGATACAATAAGCTCTTTCTTCTCTCTAACAAGACTAGATCCAGAAAATCAAGTTGTGATATATTTTCCTGCACTTGCACCACTCTATTATCAGTGAGGCGTGACGCCAAAAAAGTCTGGTAAATCTTTTTCGCTTCTTCAAGTTTGTTTATTCTCGCCAGGGATTCCATAGCCATTAGATATACTTCATCGACAGCCAGCCCATTAAATAAGGATAAGGAACCTGAGTAATTACCAATAAATACCGCGTCTCCTTCCCGATATGAAAAAAACGCTTTTAATCGTAAATCATCATGGTCATATTCCTTCATAATCGTTGTGTCGACCAGTGCTTTTGAATCCTTGTACGAAACATATGCCATAATACTGTGAAAAATCACCTCATCGTTGAATTGCGTCATAGGATAAGCAACAGAGGTATTTACATTATTAAAATCTATTAACCTACAGTTGGGCATAATGGCCTGACATAGGGAAAGGCAATCTTGATAACGGCCCATAATTAGATATAGTCTTGCCAATAACGCTTGTGCAGCAAATCTGCTCGGTCTTGTCTTGATTAATACTGTTGTCGGTAATAACTCAATCGCTTTCTTCAGGTCGTTTTCCATCTGTTCATAGGTTTGTGCGACCGTACTACGGCCAACCTTCTGGCTGATATCACTCTTGAGCCGCAAGGGCAAGCCTAAGGCAGAATTGTCAGTCCCCACTGTATAAGTGTCGCAATAAAGCTGAGAAAGATTGAAATAAGCAAAAGCTCTAAAAAATAATGCAGTCCCCTTTAGGTGATCAGCTTCATCTTGTGTACTATTTAGGTCTTCCAAACCATCCAGGACATTATTGGCATAAAAGATTTGCTGGTAAGAATTGCTCCACATAATATCCAGCGAACCTTCATAGATATCCTTATTCCAGACATACGCATTATACTCGATAACATTGGTTAAGCCATCATAGACTTCCTTGGTATAGTAATAATCATCCGCTGACACATGAGCAAGGTAAGGAAGAGCTTCGTTCATTGTTTCTGCCCTGTCCAACAGCGCTCTAAAATCCTTCAATGTACTCGGTATGACCAGTTTTTTATCTGACTTGACCGAGAGAAAATCTTTGGCACATCCGGCCAGCGTGATGACCAATAGTGATAATAATATAATCCTTTTCATCATATGTTAAAGTCCAACGTTAATACCAATAGACCACAGTCTGGGCCTTCCCAAATAACTTTCGTTTGTCATCGGATCAATCTTGGCGCTGTTCGCTACCCAAAGTTGTCCGATATTGTTGACAAGGACAAAGAACTCGGCATTCTTGAACGAGCTGTTGAGCCAGCGATTCCCCAATGCACGAAGGTCAATACCCAGTCTTATATCCTTCAAAAAAAGATAATCTGCTTTTTCGATCAGCGCGCTTGAATAATTGTTTATGAAGCTCCATTTGTCCAGATCAGCCACCTTAGGGATGGCTGGCACATCAGTCGACAATTCATCACCGGGCTTTGTCCATCGTTTGGTATAATCTTCATGCCCTACCCAATTTACTGCTAACGCTGAATAACTGACTGTTGGTCTACGGAGATACCCACCAAATGCATAGAGAATTGAAAACGAAAGATCAAACGCTTTAAATCTCAATTTGTTTACCATCGACCCAGTATACAACGGAAGTGCCGGACCATGATATTGCAAGTCATCGAATGTCATTTTGGAGCGGATAGACGCATAATCTTTACTGATCTCACCTTTATACCAAAATCTGGGACTACCATCTGCCGGATCGAGCCCCGCCCAAGGAACAGAAAAGAGCGGGTTTAAGGGCTTTCCTTCTACGGGTACAGCAAAAGATGAAGCTAATAATGCGCTAGGTGTAGTACCACTATACTTGACCACTTGATTCTGGTTCCAATTGAAAAGCAAGCTTGGCATCCAGTCTATAATACCAAAGTGTTTCCGCCCGTCTATTCGGATATCGATCCCCTCTGTATTCAATGCAGCGGTGTTTCCAGTAAATGAAAAACGTTGTCCTACAAAGAAGCCTGTTGTTGGATCGAGAGCTGATTCTCCGATTAGGTCACGGCCTTTCTTTTGATAATAGTCAAATGATAAGGTGAGATTCTGGCTTTTAAGCGCGAGATCTAAACCAATATTGACTGTGTTCACTTTCTCCCAGCGCAGGTTTTCATTTGGCGGAGTCTGAATCTGAGCCGTGGGTAATCCGGTTAATAAAGAGGTCCCATAACGTGCAGTGCTATACCTAGTGAGTGATTTATTGACATTGCCACTATATCCAAACGTCGTGCGGAACTTAAGGTAGTTTATTGCAAAATCTTTAGGCCAAAAACTCTCCTCGGACGCAGTCCACGCCAATCCTGAAGACCAAAGTGGAACAGCGCGCTGGTTGGTATTAACACCAAAGAGATTGGAGGCGTCCTTTCGGGCACTAAAGGACAGTAAATAACGCTGCTTGTATAAATAGCTACCATTAAAATAATAAGATACAAAGCGATCTATACGATCCGTGAAGTTTATTCCAGAGGGGATACTGGATTTTGAACCCACCGGAAACCGTGTAAAGCGCGTACTAAAGTCCACATCTTGGTAGGTCAATGTCTCAGGGTCAAATCCGTACACAGTCGATTTATTACCTACCAAAGTCGTCTGCTTGACTTCGGCTCCAAGCAATAGATTGATATTTGACCGTCCCAAAGTCGTCGAATAGCCCAGTTGTGCCCTCCCTAAATGGGATCGTGTTTTGCTTCGGTCTTTGTCCAAGATAGCTCCTTCTCTGATTGGGAATACCAGCTGACCATTATTCTCATATGCAAAACTATTGATCATGTTGCGCGTATAATAGCTATCGCCATCATAGGTAAATGTCTGCACATCATGTATATTTTGATAATTGTAAAAAAGTTGCGCAGTAAGGCCATATCCTACACGAACATTAGCATTGAGCCCAGCTATGAACTCATTGTGTTCATTATTAAAAAGCCTCTTATCCATTTCGTCCACAGGGTTATAGCTCCAGTCCAGCCGACCAGATTCCTGCTGTGATTCCAAAAATATTCCGTTATAATCGTGGATAATAGGCAGGTAATTGCCATTGTTATCGGCAAGCTGTGCATAAGGATAGATATAATCAGCATAGTTCAGCAATCTGTTGTCGTTGCTGCCGATATTCCAGGACACAATCGGATTGAAGTCGAGCCATTCAGCAGGCTTAAATTTGGAATTGAACTGCAGCAGGGTTTTATTATCCCTATTTCTCTTCTGAGAAGTAATTGCTTTATTCCATGTCAGAGAAAATAGATTAGAAGACTCTGCCGTACCATTGCTGACCTGTATATTATATTGTTGCTTAAACCCAGTTCCGAAATAATAACGGTCAATATCCTTTCGCACATTCTGCTTCTCCAGAATAGCAATCTGGTTCGACACCTCTTGAGGACTTAAAAGCCCTCTATCTCGTTTGAGCAATAATTCAATGACAGGTGTAAACTTACGATAACCTGGATTTGCCTTTTGTGCATTATAATATTCATTGTCATATAGATATTGCTCAAATCCAATAAAATCACTACTATTGAGTAGAAACCGATTGTAGTAACGCTCGGGCACTGATTGCCATGTGTTATACACATTCAGGTTTATTTTAGTTCCTTCATTTAGCTTGGCTGATTTGGAGGTAATTACCAATACACCGTTACCTGCACGCGCTCCCCATATTGAAGAAGCCGCAGCATCCTTCAGAAAGGTAATTGATTCAACGACATTTGGATCCAATGCGGAAATATCACCCTCAAAGGGCGCACCATCCAAGATGATCAACGGTGTGTTGTCCGACTTGATCGTCGAGTACCCTCTCAGGAGCACTGCACTCCGTCCTGAAAGACGAGAGTCTATATTTAATCCACTAACTGTACCCTCTAGACGATCCACCAGTCCCTCCGAAGGTCTCCGATTGAGTTCCCTGTTTTTCAAAAAAGAAAAAGAACCCGTAGCCCGCTCCTTAGGTATGGCTTGATAACCTGTCTGCACCACAGCCTCTTCGAGCTCCTGCGCGCTCACTTCCAGTTGAACCGTATAGCTACCAGCATGGTCAAACTGCACAACCTTTGAATTAAAACCTATGTGGCTAAAGCGTAGAGAAATTGGGTAGGTAATGTTGTCGATATGACTTTTTCCCTCTCCATCGGTTTGAGTCACAACATTTTCATTAACCGAACTTACAGAAGCGCCGACAATGGGCTTTTGGTCATCCTTACTAACCAAATGTATAAACAGCCCAGCAGTTCTCTGACCAAAAGAGCTCATACAAGCAAGTGTGCATATCAGAGAAAGAATCCACCTATTCATTGCTACCTCCCTCCTCTATATCGCGTAGCACAAATACTTCCATTGGAATAGTTTCTAGTGCTGCTTTGTACCCTTGCGGTAACAAAAATGCATTTATGCCATCAAGGTTATCAGGCCACTGATCAGGAACCTTAACAGCTCTAGTAAAATCGTCGGTTCTGTTGATCCAGGGGATGCCATTGTCATCCGATTCACTTCGGTAGTCAAGCTGATCAATCAACTGATACAATGGAAGTTTCTTAACCAATTTACCAGACAACATATGGGATGTAGATGTTCGGTTATCGCGGACGACATACGCTTTGCGGACACGTTCTTCAATTTGTCCCTCTAGACCATATTTCTGACCAAAATAATTATTCAGTTCGTGGAGTAAGTCTTTTGATAGCGATATTTTGTCTCTCGCAGCCGAGTAAAACTGCACCCCATAGATATGAGCAGTGCTGTCCGCATAATATAATTCCGACGAAACCTTGAGGAGCTTATCTCGCCATTTAGTTTCCAAGAGAAACCAGTTGTTTTTGCGGAGATCGGGACGGGCAATACCTATAGCGGATTTAAAGATATCTATTGGTCCCGCATTGATCGTTGCGAAAAAGCTAGGTTCGCCCTCTCTACCTATCCGATAGCGTGTTTGAGCAAGAACGTCTTTTAGATACCCTGTTATTGTAAATGAACGTTGTAGTTCGGGAGTTCTAAAGATCAAGCGGTCTTCCAAGAAATTATCTTGTATATTAAACGATACCCGGTCTTGTCTAACCCTAGCGGGAGCAATTCCTTCATTCAGTATTTTATCGATATTTTCTTTTGTTACCTCAGTCGCTTGAGTTGTTGCAACCACTTTACCTTCACTGATCCAGATATAGTATGGAATCCAGGCATAAGGAAAATACGTGAATAGCGTGTGTTTCGTATCAATAAAAGAAAAAAGCATATAACTATTGTCTTTAAGATACCAGTTCGCCCTGTCCTTTTCTAAAGTGGACAGTAAAAACGCTACGTCGGGATACTCATGCTGTAATTGTTGGATCCAAGGCAGCCCTTCCAGACAACTTTTACAGGTAGTAGCCCAGCAGTCTATCAAAATCAGCTTTCTCTCTTTAAAATCTTTTAGTTGAACATATTGCTTCCCCTCGGGGTGGTTTGCAACAGGTAGCATCAAGTTCCATAGTTCATCAGGAACTCTATCGCCGATAAATAGACGTTTAATCTCGGATGACCCATCCGCCCCGCTGTCCTTGCGGGGCGTCTGAGCCGATAAACTAAACATATGAAAACTAAAAACCAGCATGAGCAGTCCACTCGTCAGCGAAAACTGGGATCGGTGCACTACCTTATCCAATAAGGCAGACGCAAGATTTGATATAGTCCTCATCTGCTTATTGATTAATGGATTCGCTGAAAAAATGGTGAATACGCTTTGTGATTTCCAGCTCCTCGAGACTGCTCAGTGTGGTTTCAGTCCCTGAGATATCCACCTGTTGCATATCGATGTGACCGATATGCACGTGGAAGTAAGCGATGAGTACGCGCAGCACATCAGCTGCAAATACCTGCCTATGGCAGAGCTGTAAGACATTTCCGCTTTTCTTGTAGCTGGATGTGTTTTTTAATATCGTGTCGAACGAATTCTGGAGGGTATTGATATCGTATTTTCTCCAGAAATCGTTGATTTTTTCTATAGGATTATATCCATGATCGTGTGCTTCGTATACGGCTAGCTGCAGCGCGAGCACATTTGCATATTTTTGGTTCATTTTTAAGGTTCATAAAGATGACTTCGGCCACATCCTGCCATCTGGATCGGACATAGCTTCCCCCTTAGCAAAAAATTTTGCATTCCAAAGAGGTGTCATTGCAGGGAGTTCACAGTCCTTGCAGGTGTCACAAATTAAGAATTAACAAAATCCCGCAAAGCGCCTCAAAACGATTACAAAGCATTGATTAGGGGAATATTATGGCGCTTCCTGCCGGGACAGGTAAAAAACCGATCTGTAGTTTATAGAAAAACTATACAAAAATTCCTTTATTTATTTGGAAGAATATATATTAAGTGCTACCTTTAAGTTATCGACGCTTGAATAGAGCAATTAACTTTATTATTAACCAGATCAAAAAGGGATGTTGTATACAGACAGATCGGAAGACCTTCAACTAGGGAGTACTTATTACTATCCTATCGACACATTACAAACTGGCGATAGCAGCCCTCTCCTGTTTCGGTTTTTTAATGATTAATAATCTATTCTGGCGCGCGGATAGTGTTCTTTATAGGAATGGTGTGGGCGTACCAGTGTTCTACCTCCTGGAGGTGGATTGGATACTGTTTGGGTGTGTTTTCTAATCGTTTCATCATAATTTTTTTGGTTATATACGAAACGATGATTGCTCGAAACTAAAGGAGATGATTAGAATTGGTGATACTGCCAGTAATGCAAACCTCTTTTAGCTTGGTCACTTTTCGGCCGCCAGACCGCTCACAACTTAAAGTCATGAGTACCCCAAGTTTGTCAAGAGATCGCCTTACTGGACTTACATATCATATGGTAAATATAACGAAATCCAGTCAATAGGCGAACTCAAGGTTAACTCGTGGGTTTATTCTGGCGGAACGTGACACGAGCAAACATCGTAATAAACGGAAATATTATTCCGCTTAACTAATTCGCTATTAATACAAAACAAACTTACAAATAGTTTTTGATTTTTCAAAAACTAAAAAACAAAAATTTTATACGAAAGATGGATTGGAAAGAAAACCTCGCTAAAATTATAAACGATTCGGATTTTTCTGACAGGGAGATTCATGCTTGGACAAATATCTCAACATCCGTGATAAGTAATATGAGCAATCAAAAACATGAGAGTTTTAAGGCTGAACAATTTATCAGACTTAAGCTTTTATTGAATAAAAATTATGAGGATTTTGTATATGAGATCTTTGGAAAAGAACACTTTTCGGAAGTAATAAAAATTGAAAAACACGCTAGTTTAACACCTATTGGAAGAATTCTAACGGATAAATATAGGCTTGAAGTAGTTTCAAAGAAAGAATTATGTAAGGCAACAGGAATCTCTTCTCATCGAATTACCTATATTTTAGAGAACGAAGATGAAACTATTAAGATCGACGAGTTAACGAAGATAGAACTGGCATTGGGGTTAACCGTTGGAACCATATCAAGCAAAAGGTTTTCCAATATTAAACTTAATTCTAGAAAACAGTATGAAACGATTTTAAAAAAGTTGAGGGATGTTTAAAAATAAACATCATAGTTATGGCACTAAACTTTTAATAGAATTAGAAGATAGATTGAATGAGGACAAAATGACAAAGAAAATATCTAACGTAAGTATTAGCCAAAAAGCTTCAGGAAATAGACAATTCCGACTACCTTTTGATTAGCAAAAGATTTTGGGTCATATTGAAATATTTATAGTAAAGAACTGCCCTATTGTAAATGGAAAATAAGAATGCAGCAAAATTGGTAATTTGGAGTGCAACATATTTGGCAATAATAAATACACAATCCATTTCAAAAGTATGCTATAAAATTTATTTGTCCAAGAATGATTTTCTATTCTGCAATCTATAGCTTTCTCCTGTTAGATTTATGACTTCGCACCGAAACAAAATTCTATCTAAGAGTGCCGTTGCAATCACCTCATCTTCGAGCATTTTAGCCCATTCAGTTGGTTTCTTATTAGTGGTTACGATAATAGATGTTGATTCATATATTTGATTAATAAAATTAAAGAAGCCAACTGCAACATTTTTTTCTAAAGGGAAAAGCATAACATCATCAATAATGATTAGGTTAGCTCGTACCATTTTTTTGTATTCTGCTGTTTGCGAACGTACAAAGTCCTTGGTTTTTAAGGTAGAGACTATTTCTTCCATAGTTCTAAAGTATACATGATACCCGGCCTTTACAGCATCCTTGGCTAACCCTGCCGCTAGCATTGTTTTTCCTGTACCACTTGGTCCCATAAGAACTAAGTTAAAGAGCTGATCTATCCAGTTAAGCTCCCTAAGGGGGGCGAGTCTTTTATCAGTAAGTCCATTACGTTTAGCATCATAGTTTAATAAATCGTTATTACGGGGAAGAGCAGCAGATTTCATACGTCTAACTTCATCTCTTTGTTGGCGATGTTGCTGCTCTGCTTTCAATAACCTTGTTAGGAGCTCTAAATAGCCAATATCTTCACTTTCAGCTGTAGCTATTATTTGATCCAAATTTGCAGCAACCGCTGAGATTCTGAAGTCTGAACAAAGTTGTTTTACCAGTTGTTTTTGATTTTCCATTGTTATATTTTTAGTAGAGTTATTAGTTTTTCCCTGCCGTATTACCGACAGGGATATTATTATTTGTTACCAAAAAGCAATTCATAATCAGTTAAATCACTTTTCTGAGGTTCGAGTTCCATTTGGGTGTTATTGCTTGCCGAAAGTGGGTTGAGCCTGATAATTTTGGTTTCCAGTTCCGGTTTATGGATTTTTTCTGAGCGGATATAATCTAGATAAGCTTTAAAGTCCGTTGCGCTTAGTATATTATTAGCATGAACGTAATCTAATGCACGTGATATATCAAATGCATTATTGTTTTCTATGACACGCTCAATCATTTGTATCTGATCACGTATATATCTTTTTTTATGGAGTTTTATCGCAATTAACCATTGCTGAGCTTTTTCTATATTTTCGAATAAAGAAGCTGTTTGATAAATCAGTTCTGTTACCTTTGGCTCCATATTACGGCCATGAGTACGCAGAATGATCTTTTTCCCTTTTAAAGCTGAAACTTCATGTACGCAGATTTCTTTTCCTGAGAGCTCTGTAATGTGTAATTTACCATGCTGCTCGCTAAGGTGGACTTTAGTAGTACCAGCGTTATATGTGCCAATTGGAACACTATAGAAATTACCCTTATAAGACACCTTATTATCTTTATGAACAGCATAAATCTGTTTTTGCGGTGGCTTGGGAAGCACTTGGTGATACTGTTCTAAAAACATCTGCTCTTTAGCAAGTTCTTCTAGTGGAATAAGTTTGGTTGTACCATGGGGCAGATTGTTGGCCGTACGGTGCAGCCAGGCTATACATTCATCATTAAGCGTTTCAAGATCACGATATGGCCTATTATATAGAAAGTTCTGCTTTACATATTTAACTACGTTTTCTACTTTACCCTTGCTTTGGGGATCGGATTTTCGACAAAAATGAAGCTTAATTCCACGCTCTCGCACATAATTCGAAAACTCGGAAGTGAGTACTATGTCACCTAGATTTTCACAGACGATAAACAATCTGTCCTGATCATAAACGATTTCTTCAGGCAGACCAGCAATAAACTGAAAAGCTTGTTCATGTGCATCAATAACCATTGCCGTGGTAAAAGGAATATCACTAAACAAAACGAACTTATAACGGCTGCGCGATAGAATGAAAGTAAAGAATTGTACTCTCTTTTGCTTATTTGTTGTGGTGGTCATATTATAAAAACCAAAGTCTACCTGAGCTTGACTACCGTAAGGAAGCTCTTCAACCATCTGAAAATCACGAGCAGAGCTCACTTTAGGAATATTGAATTCCGCCCGAATGCCTTGTACAAAGTTGAATACTGTTTTGGCACTAACTGAGGGAAAGTCAGGGTGTTGTTCTTTAAGCCAATCAAACATTTGTGCGGCAGAAGTATCATGGTAGAGCTCCAATTTTTCCCGTACAAAATCTCGAAAGGGATCAAGAAGTTTTTTCTTAGAAATAGGCTGTTCTAGTTCTTTTTGGTAACTTCGGTCGTCTTTGGATAAGAGCTTTTTTACCGTGCGCCAATTCAGTCCTAAATGTTCTGAAATTTTGCGTATCGAATTACCTTCTCGATACATTTTGTGAACCTCATGATAGGTCATAAGTTTATTTAAATAATAGTTCATAATTACTTTGTCTTATTGCTATGACAAAGCTTGTTTTTTCTTTTGGAACTCTATGTTCCAAAAGATGAACTATGTATTTATTATTGCCAAAAATGCTGCACTCTTTATTGCCAAAAATGCTGCACCATTCTTGCCATTTTTGCTGCACTCATAATTACCAAAAATTGTGTATTCTGAATTACCGATTACACCTGCCCGGGCAGGAACCACAACGGTATCGTAGTGATTGGCCAGATCTTCCATACTTCTGTTGATATCAGGTTCATAGCGGTCACTCTTTGTTACGGCCGACTTTAGATTATCCGGTACCAGTGCCTTGGGAACTCCGCCCAGGAACCACAGGCAATCATTCAGCGCTCCAATAAAATTAGGGATTGTTTGGCTACGTACAGCCTTTGCATAACAGTAATTGGAATAAGGAAGACAGGCGACAAATACCTCGCAATTAATAAGCTCACCTGTCTCGATATCAATATAATGCAACTTCTTACCAGAGAAATCGATATAGAGTTTGTCTGCAGGTTCATGTTGCATTACCATGGTTCCTGAACGGGCAGAAACACTAAGTTGGGAAAAGTGATAACAGAACTGGGAGTAACCATATCCCTGGGGATAAGATACTTTGTATTCTTCCCAAAGCAGTTTACGCGTTACGCCAACTCTTTTAAGTTCTTTCTCCAGATGGGGCAAACGCTCTTTGAGATCCTCAAATCTGGGGTCACGATAGGCCGGATTACCTGAATGCAGCAGACCTTCCAGAACTGGATCCTCCAAAGCCAAAAGGTCGGTCATGTTCAACTTTGCCTCACCTATCTTGTAGAGGTAGGACTTTACGGTATTCTTACTTATACTGAGACTGCGGGCTATTGCTTTGATGGCATAGCCCTGTTGGTGCAGCCTGATCATCTGTTTTATCTGACTCATGGGTCTGGTTTTTCCGGCCATTGGGTAATATCATTTTCCCAAAAGTAAAACCAAAATCAGCACCCAGACAAGGGGGCAACATCTTCCGGAATCTAAGAGCTCCCTTAAATACTAAAGGGGTCAATATTCTCCGGAATATATTACTTACTGTATGAAACAGTAGAGGGGTCAGCATCTGACGGAATGCCATGCGATAGCAGTGCTTAAACAAACATGGTATACCTAAACTAAGTCCGGAATTAGGGGGTCAGCATGCTCCGGTCTATGCATGTAACGGGCAGTTACTGCTCAAAGGCGGGATTTGATGCCTTTAGTTCAGTAAATATACAAATTTTGATAGAAGCATAGGAAAGCTTTTATTTTTGTGTAAACCTAAGTATATGTAACTGTTCAATTAACCAGGCTCGTGCCATAAAATATGCTTTCGAGCTACCGGCAATCCTGTAAAAAAAATATTTTTCATTTCCCACGCATACCTGCCTCGATCTCAATCGTCATAGTTATAAAGAGACCGATATTAAATGGCAGATCAATCAAATAAAGACAAGGCAGATCGTTTACTTAGCAAGTATGCAGCTGGTGAATGCACACCGGAAGAAAAATTGCAGGTAAAAGGTCTCATCCATCGAATAGGTTTACATTGCCTTTAATATGGATTGAGAGTTTTAAATATAGATTTCCAAAGCCGGAAAAAAACAGTCTGTTCGTCCGTAATCACCTCTGCATTAGCAAATACACCAGGCTTTAAAATAATCCTAGAATCTTTTGGTGTCCTAAATATCTCCACCTTGGAAAGAAAAATGCTGTCTCGAAATGGAATGGCACTTATTTGTTTTATTTTACCATGTAGGTAACCGAATTCTTCATAGGGATAACCATGAACTTTAATCATAACACTTTGCCCTGTTTTGATTTTGCCAAAATTACTTTGTCGTATGCTCATTTCCCCAAAATATTTTTCATTTTCAGTGTATACATAAAATACAGTTTGATTTATAGGGAGAAATTGCTTTTCCTGTAAGGAGGTTTCATACATCACCTTTCCCTTAATGGGTGAAAACAGAACGTATCTAAGCTTCCAGCTTTCACCTTCGCTTTTGAATTTATTAAAAGCTTGAACAAAGCTTTTTTTATTCTCTTCTATTTTATTATCTAGCTCAGAAAGCTCTTTTTCTTGCGCTAAAGTAACAGAATAATTATTCAATATATTATTTTCAGATTGCGGTAATGCTTTTAATTTACCTAGGAATGTCGCCTCTTGCTTTTTTAATTCCATTGGACTAATAACCTTTCTTTTCGCAAGAATTCTATACTTTTCTATCTCTTCTTCAGCAATTTTGATCTCTTCTTTTATAAGTTCTAGCGATCGTTGATTCTGTATGTTCTGTAGTTTTACATTCTTAATGTCCTCTTCCAATATTTTTCGTTGTCGAAGAGCCCCTCCGCCTTCTTTTACAGCTAAGTACGTCAAATATGCTTGGTAGAAATTTTGATAAGCGTCCTGTAATTCACCCAAACGCAGATTTGAAGGATCGACTAGATTTGCTAATTTTGAAATCTCCACTTTATTTACATCTTCAATAGAGGCCACTTGAGACAATAGTTTTAAGACATCTTCGTGGTTAGATGCGCTTTCCATATATGCTAATGCTTGTCCCATAGCTACTTTTTGACCATCCCTTATTAAAATTTGGGAAATATTCCCCGCAATCCTATTCACAACCGGCTTAGGGTCATTGTCAGTGGTTATTCTCAATTGATTCATAATAATATCTGGATATTTTATGAACATTGAGAAACAAATTATTGTTGTAAAAATCAACAAGACAAGAGCAGTACCTCGTTTTAACAGCCACGACGGAGGTGAATAGATGATGTCAGTAACATCTTCAGAATGTAAATCGTTTTTTTCTTCAGTAGCTGACATAAACATTACAGTTTATTAGAGTTAGATTTATCCCGTGCGACAACTCCGTTGTAGAAACTATATAGAAAACTATAGACAATCAATTCATAAGCTCGATTTCTAGAAGGGAAGAGTCTATTCATCATCATATGGATGTAACTGTCAATCGGAATCTTATCTCCCTTACTGATTTCTTCCATTATTTTTTTTGCAATAGGTTGCATAGCTAGCTTTCTAGCGTTCAAAGTTTTTTTAAAGACTAAACTATTATAGTAACTAACATCAATGAATAGCTGCTCAATCTCCGGTTTGTATTTTCTATACAAATCGTTTAACTGCTTGGGGTTCGCCTTGTCAAAACCGAATTCTGATTTAAATGAAACATCAAGAAACTTTGAGAGTTCAAGTTTGAGATTATTATTATAGCCGAAGACGGATAGTAAGTCATCAATCATACGTAACGAACATTTCCAATTACTGTCTTCGTGAAACGAGTTTTTAATTCCTAATTCAAGGAGTTTCATCGTATAAACGCTATCTATATGAAATAATGATTCAGAAAGTTCCATGAGTTTCTCAGTATATCTTTCTACCTCTCTGGAATATGTATCGAATTGAATTTTATAGATGATTCCTTGCTTTATCAGGGGATTTAGTTTTTTATATATCTGATCAGATACAACCGAAAAATCTTGCGGCTGCGATAACAAAATGCGTAATCTCAAATGAAAATATGGATCAGAATATCTAACAAAGAACCATTTCTGAAATTTATTCTCCCGTTTCAGAAATTGTAGTGCCCTTGATAGTTCGTTGGTCAGGATTTTATTGGCTGAATTGCTACTACAGTATATTTTTACATAGAACCATTCGCTACCCGGAATAAAAGTTCTTTGAAAATTATTTCTCATTTTTCATTCTATAAAAAGGAACGATACATTCATTTAAATAATGACCATCTTCGCTATGTACAAGTAGATCATTTTTATCGAACAAGAATTCTTTTAATTCCAGAATTTTCTTTTTTGATAATTCGGAAAGGAATAAATCAACACTGATTTTACTCGAAAAGTTTATGAGGAGTTCGTTATCTCCTTGTGATAACAAAACTTCCAGTGGAATATTTCTCTTGGCCCGCCACTCTTCAATTAAAGAAGCTCGATTTTTACTTATTTGTAATTCTGCTAGTTCTTCATGTCTGACTTTCCATGTAGCTAACGATAAAATAGTCGAACCTAAACATACCCTTGGGAGAGAATCAGACAAGTTTTTTATTTCACCGAAATTCAATTCAAAACCGCCAAACGTACTTCTATTTTGAAAATCGCATAGAAATTTGTAAACTGGAAGTGTATCATTATAAAAATTATGTGCGGTTGTTAATTTTGGGATAATTTGTTTATCATGCTTTTTGGACCGTAAGAACAATTCGTTATCTTTTATTGACAACATTATATCAGAGACTGGTATTTGAAAATCGTTTTTAACGTTGGTTCTAGTGAAATAGCCAATTTCATACGATCTTATATGTCCTCGTCTCAAAATATTACCTACCCTAGCATTAGGTGGAAGATGAATAATTTCTGCGACTATCGCACTGCTGTTCATTTCAGCCTCTTTGTCTGTTATTTCCTTTACTAACGTAGCTATACCTGAATCCAGATGAGTAAAACGAGATAGTAAATTAGCTCCTCCGGCGCCAATTCCTTTTACATAAAGTAATGGCTTAGCGCCCTCGTTTTTTATTATTTGGAAAAAGATATATAAGGTATCTGGAAGATGTCGTTTATCACTCTTTTTTTGCTTTATGTTGTCTAACGTTATCTGGCGTTGTGATGTATCGAGCAATTTCCCCTTTAAGACATCACTAATCGACTCAGTAGGTTCATTTTTATAATTTTGCTTAATAAGTGCTTCTAATGTCTTAATCAATTTTTGAGGATTGTCTGATTGTCCGTAATTAAGCGGGTACCCCAATCCAATATCAGGATCTAAAACTAAAGATAATGGCATTTCCCTATATTCGTAACGTTCAAAAAATGCCTTTTTGAATTCTTCCATTGGAGGCTTTGGATAAAATGTAGAATTTTCTATATAAAAATCAATGACATCCTCTAACTCGCGAAGTATTTCTTTACCCAAGCAGAGCTTTTCTGCTTTCCTTGATAAATCTACCTGTAAAATAGAATCATAAGATTGAGTTGAGTTTGAAATACCTGCAATTTGGCGATAAACCCTTTCATACGTGGCTATATCGTTATAATCATTAGAATCGAGTTCATTGAGTGATTGTTTTATATAGTTTACCCCATCAGATATCGACCTGTCGAAGCTCTTGATTATGTCAGAAGATATCAATTCATTTGTATCTCCAGGGTTCATTGAGAGCATCACATCTAATTCACTTACCAACAAATTGGCGTCAATCAAATCATTGACAAATTCTTTTGCTTCTGCTGCACTATAATCCAATTTTTCGAGTATAGATATCGAATCCTTAAAACACAAACCATTTTTACTCAGCGAAAGTAAATGCTCCAAAATTGGATATTTCTTTACAGATGATATGGAAAAAAGTGTCTTTTCCGGCTTTATTTGCCGATCAATGTAACGATACTTATTACCAATCTGATATATTGTATTATTGGAATAATATTTTGTGTTTTCCCGTATGTCGTTCCTGGAGTTTAATTCATTATAGAAATTAAAAAGGACCTTTGTATCAATTTGCGTTTTTCTTCGTAATGCTGCATCGACAATAAGTGATGTTTTCTCATCTATTTTGCCGACCGAACATGATGAAAAAAGGCCGAATGGAGTACTTCGAGAAGACATCCTTACCAAATATTTAAAAAAGGCTTCCAGCACTTTGTCACTTTTTTTTGATACACTGTTGGTGTTTTGACTCTCTATGAGTTTAGTAAGCTCTTGATGAAGCGGAGTGGATGCTACGAATATCGCTTCCATAATAAATGGAGTTATTTTGCCATCAAATATGGACAAGGCTATTTTTTCAAGAATGTTAATATCCTGAAAAGGAAGTGAGGGTGTCCGCATGACAAAACTTGAAAAATGAGAATAATATTTAGACATAACTGAAAACTACTTTTCCAAATCTCGGTTCATTATGAAAGGTTTTTGCAACGAATTTTTCGGCTTCTTGAATTTTATATACAGAATCTATAACGATATTGAACACCCCACTTTCATAGTCTGATAAAGCATTCTGCAAATCGTCAGAATTTCCCAAACAGTTTCCAATTAATGAGATATTATTTATAATACAGTGATTAAAAATAGCTGACAAATTATCTTCGGGGCTGGATATTTTATCGTAGTATTTGTTTTGTTGGTACATGCCACAGCTAATATATTTCCCGCCGTTTTTTATCAAACGTACAGTCCGGGCCAAATGCAGATCATAGAATGGATCCACTACAGCATCAAATTTAACATTGATAATTTCTGGGTTCAATAAATCATCCAAGGAATAGACTTCCTTAACGCCTTGCTCTATCAACTTTTCTTTAATATCTGAGCGTTGAGAAAGAGCAAATATATCTACATCATACTTCCTTAATGCGTTGATAACAGCTAAAGAGGTATTTGATGAACCTGCGGTAACTAGAATAGTCTGTCCTTTTCTGGGATCGAGCTTTCTGACAATGCTATAGGCTGTTTGGCCAGATATAGTAAAAGCAGCAGCTACCTCGGTTGGTATAGTGTCAGAGATTTTTTTCAGATATGCGTAAGGTAATTTTTGGTATCGTTGGGAAGCACAATTTGTGGGAAGCCCTCCAAATGAACCATCTATCTTAAATGGATACGAACCATCGCAAATTACCCTATCCCCAGGTCTCAGTTCAGGTACACCTGACCCAGTCATTATTACTTCGCAGACAAAATCAGATCCAAATGGATAGTAATAGTATGCTTCTTGATCCATTTTTTCTTTACAGGTATCCTTAAAAGATAGAATAGCAGATTTATCGCGATAATTAGCAGAAAAAGCTAATATTTTGAAAATGACCATTTTCTCGTCTCCGTCACCTAATTTTGGTGGATCTATGGTTTTAATAAAACCAAATGAAACCTCCTGCCCGGAAATTTTTGTTTCAAAGAACTTGATACAACTTTTGCTGTGTTTAAAATTGGGGCTACAAACTGCTAATGTTTCCATTTCTTTTAATATTTTTTAAGTTTCTATTTTAAACCTAACTATCCTCCCAATTCGAGTTGGTTTTTCACGAGATTAAAATAAAAGCCACGTAAGGCAGTTAATTCTTCATGATTTCCTTGCTCTACTATCTCTCCGTTGTTCAGGACAATGATATTGTCGGCATTTTTCACAGTACTAAGTCTATGTGCTACGATGATTACAGTTCTTCCAGTATAAAATGTATTTAATTTATCCATGATCTGGCTTTCATTTTCCGAATCCAGCGCGTTTGTTGCCTCGTCTAAAAAGAGATAATCGGGGTTTTTGTAAACAGCGCGTGCTATCATTAGCCTTTGACGCTGTCCTTGACTGACCCCTTTGCCGGCAGTACCTATTTTTGTATCTAGTCCGAAGGGCTGCTCATCAATGAAGTCAGTTAAATTGGCAATTTCTATCGCCTGTTCGATCCGACTCCGATCGGGATAATCCTCACCGACAGCAATATTATTTTCTATTGTATCAGCGTACAGGTAATTTTCTTGCATAACACTACCACAGCGGTCACGCCAGGTAAAGAAGTTGATCCGGTCCAGTTTCTTTCCGCCGATTAATATTTCGCCAGCTTCATTATTGTAAAATCTTAACAATAACTTGAGAATAGTGGTTTTACCACTTCCACTGGCGCCAACAATTGCTGTTGTTTTGCTTTCAGGAAAAACTAAATTAAGATTTCGAAACAGAGGCTTGCCGACCGCCCCGAAATACCCAAATGTTAGATCCTTTATTTCAATAGTTTTACTTTTGGGTAATTCATTTAAATATTCTTTATTTATGGCTTCCTCCTCCTCGGCATTATAAATTTCGTCGAGACGTTCCAAGCTTATCTTAGCATCTTGATAAGCCCCCATGAAACCTAAGATAGACTCAACAGGTTGAGATGCCATTCCCACGATGTACTGAATAGCCATCATGCTGCCCAATGTTATTTCTCCGTCTATCACGGCTTTGGCACTAATATAGGTTATCAAGATCCCTTTTGCCTGATTAATTGCCATCGAACCTATTGTTTGATATTGGGATAGTGTAAGGCTTCTAACCTTGAAATTAAAGAGTCTAGCTTGGAGAGCTTCCCATTTCCAACGTTTTTGCTTTTCGGCGTTGTTAAGCTTAATATCTCTTATACTTTGAATCATCTCCACTGTATAAGTTTGATTTTCTGCTGCGATCTGAAACCTTTGTTCGTCCAAAATCCTACGTGGATTCATAAAGATCCAGATCCACAGAACGTAAAGGATCGTTGAGATTAGGAAAACTATAAATATAATTTTATGATATATTGCCAGAACGACCCCGAAAATTAAAATATTGACTAATGAGAATATCGTATTGAGTGTTGTGCCTGTTAAAAAAGACTCAAGACGTTGTTGATCGACGAGACGTTGCATAATATCGCCATGAGTCTTCAAATCAAAAAATTGAACAGGAAGTCTCATCAATTTGATCAACAAATCCGTTAGAATCGAAATATTAACCCGTGTAGTGATGTGCAATAAGATCCATGAACGAAGAAAGGCCACTGAAATCTGACCAATGAACAACATCAATTGTGCAATCAGGATCAGGTTAATGAATTTAAGGTTTTTGGTATGTATGCCTACATCTACTACAGATTGTGTTAAAAAAGGAGTGACTAACAAAATAACCGTACCTAAAAGCAATCCTAAGATAAGCTGTGTGATCAAAGAACGGTACTTTGAAAAATATCTAAATATTTTTGACCATTGAAGCTTTTTATTGTCATTTTCCGCAAATTGATGGAAATCAGACGTTGGGCTTAGTAAGAGCAACGCTCCCAATTTCTCTGTTTGAGAACCAAGCCACTTTTCTTTCATTTCTCGTACGTTGACAATAGGTAAACCCAGTGCAGGATCGGAAATGTAATATTTATCACCTTTAATCCTATATAACACTACAAAGTGGTTTTGATTCCAATGTAAAATGCAGGGCAAGTCAATTTTTTTGATATGTTCGAGTGAAGTTTTAATACCAGATGATCTCAGCCCCAGACTCTCTGCGGCTCTACTTAGCCCCAGAAGTGTCACCCCTGTGTTAGTGGTTTGACAAAGCCGTCTTATTTTTTGTATTGGTATATTTTTTCCATAATATTTGAAAATAATACGTAAACAAGTGGCTCCGCAGTCCATCTCATCAACCTGTCTATAATGCGGGAATTTTTTCGCCATTAACTAAGTGATATTTATTCCAGATTGTAAATTATGAATAGCAATATATTTTTATAACAAGCAGGAGCAGAAGGGCCCTTCTTTCAAATTGTATGAACCGTTTCCTCTTCAATTCTCTTTTTTAGCCTTTTTGATAGAACAAAAAACAATAAACCAGCAATTATTAACATGATAATAGAAATAATTATTGAGTGGTCTTTACCACCATCAAGGCCTAAAGTATCTTTTCCATCCTGAACATATGCCCTTAATAGAAAGCCTAAAAAATTGCAAATTGAATGAGAAATAACACAAAGAGTAATGTTATTTGTCTTATAATAAAGCCATGCCCAGAAAAGCCCTAAAATAAAAGAGTTAATAATATTGACGTGTAATACTCCAAATAATAATGACGATATAATAAGTGCCCATATCGTCGAATAATTTTTTTGAAGCCCACTAAAGATAATTCCTCGAAAAAATATCTCTTCAAATATAGGAGCAAAAATAACCATACTGAAAAAAACAAATATATCAACAGGTACTTCCAAAACAGATTCATATGTTTGATTGACGATCTCTTTATTGAAGTGAGAGAATTGGTTCAAAAGAGGAGTAAAGAGGCAGAATATGGCAATACCAACACTTAAAACCAAGTCGTCTAACCTTACTTTTTTAATAGTTATTGAATCAATGCTGATGACTTCTTTTCTATTCATTAATGCTAAACTGCCAAGTGTTATTAAAGCTGGGATTAGATAGCTTATTAAATCTTTGAGAGTTCCATATTGCGGTAGCTTTATAATGCTCTTGCATATAATTTGGAGGACAAAAAAGAATATCAGGGAACAAAGTGATTGAAACAAATTTGGAAATCTCATAAAAAAAGTCTTTTACTATTGAATTATACCATCATAATAGATTATGTGTAAAACGATTTCGACACTAATATATCATAATAATATATCCCCCTTGAAAACAGGGGGATTAAAGATGTTAATAAATAGCATTTAAGCAGGTACACACCCAGGTTGGCCAGGTGCTTTTGAATACCTCGGATCTGTTGTACAACCTACCCAGAATGTGTTTTCCTTCAGAATGGATGCTGTCATACTAGCGGTATATTCTATAATCTTTTCCGATACGTACGTCGATATCCATTCAGATACGCTACCACCTTTTAACTGTAACATGTCGTTATCATTTAAGTTAACGATTGTTTCTTTTTCCAATTTGATTTTTTTGATTTTTTTCATAACGAATTGTTTAAATTATTAAATTGCTATACGTATAAGCCATGTTTGATTCGAATACCTGAGAACTATACTCTTTCAAATAACGTTCTCTAGCATAAGTTCCTCTCTCTTTGATTAATTGGGGATTCTCTAAATATTCTAGGATAGCAATTGCTAAATCATCAACCATTTCGAGAATCTGGTCGGTAATTGTTACTCCTTTTTTAACATTTATTTTTGTTCCATTATTTCCGGTAGTAATGATATCCTTCATACCAGATAAATCAAAACCAATAATTGGCAGCCCATTTCGCATCATTTCTAAAACAGAAAAACTACATTGCTCATTTAATGACGGGTGGACTCCGATGTCAGCTATACCATACAGATTATTCAACTCTTCGTGATTAACTTCGCCTACAAAATATATATATCCAAGACACTTGTTGGCCAGCTTCATAAATTTGGCTTGATCGCCTGTTCCCGCTACGATGAGTATCACATTCTTATTTTTTTTGATGACCTTATGCAAGGCGTGCAATAGAATATGGAAGCCCTTGTTTTCTTCAATTCTGCCAGAATAAATCAGGACTTTGGGCGACTTCTCTAATAGGGGACTCTCCTGTAAAGTTGTTGATAGCTGAGTATGATTTACTGGAGGAGCATCTTTAACCCCATTCTTTACCATAGCAATCTTATTAGTATCTATGTTATAAATTGAGGTTAATAAATAATATGTATATGTAGAGAGGCAAATAATCTTATCTACGTTATTGCATATCTGTTTAAGGGAATTGAAATCGTCAATGCAAAGCAACTCTTTTGGAGTAAGCGTACTAAGGTCGTTGTGGGTAATTATTCCTTTGAACCTGTTTTCATCATGATCTACAGCTGTCACCCATCTCATAAAATGTATGGTAAAAACAATTTTCGCCGAAGGGGATATTTTTCTCAAATGATCAATTATGAGACTATGTTGATTATAGTTTAAATGAAAAATATTTTGCTCATTGGGGTCAATGTGTTTTTCTAATATTTTTGCACAAGCAATATTGTAAAGCTTTAGATCGTAATACACAAATTTCCTGCTATTCTCTTGTTGCTGGGGCATTGGTACATGTATGTGCCTGATACCATTCTCTTCATAAGGGAGAAGGGTCGCGTTGTCACTATAAAACGTTACAATTGTTACTTTAAAATTATTAACAACGCTAATTGCATAAGATAATTCGTCAATATATCTTTTGATTCCTTGATCTAACCCTAATTTCTGAAAAGTGAATAAATAGATGTGTTTCATTACATTAGTGAATTTTCAAGTACGTAAGCGGAATAACCTTTGTCAAGCCCTAATTTTGAAATATTTGTATTCGATGGGTCTAAATTTTCTGAAAGAAAATACTCAATAGAGAATAATTTTTCCTGCTGGCTTTTTTCACTTACTTCAAGACCTCTTGATCCCTGAATCTCTGCAATAATTTCCTGTGAGAAAAATGCAGGTTCATTGTATTTTTCGGCCAGCTTATGTCTTGACTGAATATAAACATAGATTCCTTCTAGACCGGTTTTTAAACTTTTATCTTCAAATCGTTGATAGGAATATTTTAAAAATGCTCGATCAATGTCTTCTAAAACATCTTGAAGGGAGTCTGCTTCCAAAAATTCCTGTTCTAATAAATAACATATGCCCCAGGCAATTCCGGCCAGTCCATTTTCGAATGACAGATCCTCTTCTAAATTCTTCTTATCATATATTTGTTCAATTATCTCGTCACAATATTGGCTCACAAAGAAATCATTATATCTTCGACTATAATGATACAAGGCAATAGCAATCCCCATTTTGCCATGAAAAAGACTCATGTCATCCATTGTGGTGCTATCAAGCAGCAATTTTTCAATTATCTTTTCTATTTTCATAAAGTTAATTTCATATTAAATTAATATTAATAAATAATTAAGAAAAATATACTATAAAAAACCCTTCTCTAAATCGAAATAACCTCGATATCTGAAGTTATGTGCAATTATAAATAAAATATTTCGTAAAATATATTAAAAGAATTACACTTTTGTGTAGTTTAAATTATTTTTAATATATAAAGTAATATTGTTAAATTTAAAAAGTGAATTGTTGCTGCAAAAGAATAAAAAACAACTTAAAGACGTTCCAAAAAATGGAATATGCAATATCAAACGGGAATATCTTTGACATTTTAGGCTTTGAACTTTTTGCGGATAGAAAAATCATAAAAAACTATATCCTCCAATATCTCAAAGAGTGGATGGGAATAGGTATAGAAGATACTCGCTATCGCGGGTTTATGTTAAGTTCATGGACGTCAAAAGATATTCAGAAAAGATGTTAACACTTCGTTGGACGACAAGAATTGATCAACAGAACAAGTGGAAACTCTTCCCTAATAAAAAATGAAGTTATAAAAGCTAATTAACAGGTTGCATTAAGCAAAATATAGAATATATTAATAAGATTTTCAGATGGTTATAAAGAAGAAAGATCTCGGTTTGTATGATTTTCCAGATACAAGGCTGCTTTTCGACGATGTACTGCAACAAACACATTTTGTATTAACTCGAATGTTAAAAATATTTGCTCAGATATGCGACAAACATGAGATCACTTACTGGGCAGACTATGGAACACTTTTAGGCACAATTAGGGAGGGGAATATAATTCCTTGGGACACAGATATTGATATTGGTATTTTGGCCAGTGATTTTCAGAAGTTTAAATCATTGGGAGTGACAGAGCTACCTAACGATATTTTTTTCCAATCCAATGAAACAGACAAATTTTATCAAGTTGAAAGTTTGCTGGTACATGGAAAACTTAGAGATAAATTGAGTAGCGGTTGCCCTGTTATACATCCGTTGAGCCACAATGGTATAAATATAGATCTATATGTTTATTTCTTTGATACTGAAAATAACTTTTTCGTGAATAATCACGAGAGACTCTTAAATGCATCCGAAGTCCATTTTTTACCCGATGAGTTAGATCACATCGAGTATTGGCCATTTGCAGACACAGAAATACCAGTTCCGAAAGGATTTGATTCCTATTTGAAACGATGCTATGGCGATTACCAAGAGCTTCCTCCAGAAGAAAAAAGAAAGCCACTATCGGAGGTCTGTCCGACAATTCCATGCAAACATTATACCTCAGATAATGTGTCAAATTAACACAAATATAATATATGATAGCAATAATTCTCGCAGCGGGTCTGGGAAGCCGCCTAAATCTTAATCGTCCCAAAGGCCTGCTAAATATTTACGGAAAGCCACTGATAGCGTATTCAATTGATGCCTTAATAAGCGCTGGAATTGAGGAAATATATTTAGTCATTGGCTACAAACAGGAACACTATAAAAACTATTTTCAAAATTTCAGAACCACTGCAAATATACGTACAATATACAATCCAAAATATGAAGACTACGGTTCCCTTTATTCACTATACGTTGGATTGAATTCAATAGAAAAGCAAGATGATATTGTCATAATGGATGCGGATATAATATATAACGCTGATGAATTTATAGAGTTTATACAAAACACTACGACAAATAGTATTTTCACTACAAATGTAAGGCAGGATAGGCATGACGCATGTTATGTAGAAATTGATGCTCAAAATAAACTAAGGAGAATTTCGAAGAATATGCACTATGTGGCCCCGGTTAAAAATGAATATTTGGAACATATAGGCATAGTAAAAACGCAAAGAGATGATATAGAAAAATTGATTGAATACTGTGAGTCCAAATATAATGTTGGGATAAGGGAACGCCATGAGTATGATTATGCATTTGAATCCATTGACGCCAAATACGAGTCTTTCTTTATCAGAGATTACGTTTGGGGAGAAATTGACGATGATATTCAGCTCAAAACTGTGATAACAGATATTTACCCTAAACTAAACTTAGCCCACATATGAAAAGTCGCACAGCAGAGCTTTTAAGCAAGTACAAGTCCTTAAAAAGAAACAATGGCAATCATTCTCCTTCGATCAATGAAATACAGCGGATAGTAGGTGTTGAAAAGAAAATAATAGATGCATGTTATTTATGTAATCCGTATGCATTTGAATTATCCTATAAATTTCTCTCTTCTATTGACTTTAGAAAAGCAATTAAATATTACCCTCCTCAAAATTCTGTTGTCGCCAGTAATATAGCAGAGTATAGGAATCTTCCTTTGCAAAATGTACTTGTGGGTAATGGTGCAATTGAAATCATTGAGTACTTTTTAAATAGCTTCGAAAATAAAAATATCTTATTGCCCATGCCTGTGTTTTCAACATACTATGATCTGACCTGTGGCCATAATAATCTCATATATCATATATTGGACAAGAATGCGGATTTTTGTCTAGATATTGACGATTTTATATACAAAATAAAGAAAAACCACATCGACATAATCTGTATTGTCAATCCAAATAATCCTACCGGAAGTTCAATCAGCCTTGATAATTTAGTGAAAATTCATCAATCGATGACTGACACACAATTATTAATAATTGATGAGAGTTTCGTCGAATTTTCTAAAAAAACAGAGAGCATTGAATCTTATTCTTTAAATTTTTCGAACATTATTGTTATAAGATCTTTGTCAAAAGAATTTGGAATAGCTGGGATAAGGCTAGGTTATGCGGTTTTGCCGGAAAATATCAAAATCAAAGCTCTGAAAAAAGGCTTCTTATGGAATTCTAATGGATTAGCCGTAGAATTCAGTAAGTTATTAACAGATAAGAGCTTTGTAGATGAATACAAGAGATCTTTCCAGACATATTTAAACGCACGGGATGAGTTTTCGACACAACTGTCCAGTTTTTCATCTTTCAAAGTATACCCAAGTGAATCAAGTTTTTTTTTAATCGAATTCAGCGAAGGCTCAGAAGAGTTATTTTCCCACCTTTTGTGGGATCATAACATTTATGTTAGATTAATGGAAAATAGGATGGGACTCGATGGAGAGTTTTTGCGCATAGCATCCCTGACCCGTGAAGAAAATTCTAAGATTTTTAATGCATTAAATGAAATAATAACATCTAAGTATATTACAAATGGAGAATACCTTAAATTGGCGTAAAATATGGTCTGAAAGACCAATTCCCACTCAATTAATTACCCTTATGGATGTGATAAAAGCCGATGGCTTTAATACAGCACAATCTTCATTAACAGTAAATGATTTAAATAAAATACATGCATTTATCGATTCCAAACTTTCCGTCGAAAAAAAAGATAGCATTTTTGAAATTGGATGTGGTGCGGGAGCATTTCTGTACAATTGGTATCTCAAAGACATTTCAGTTCATGGGCTTGACTATTCAAAAAGACTCATTGAATTAGCATCTAAATTTATGCCTAAAGCCAAATGGGAGATAGGAGAAGCAATAGATATAAATACCACAGACAAATTTGACCATGTCCTCTCATACGGAGTTTTTCTTTATTTTTCCGACTTGGGGTACGCAGAAAAGGTAGTTAGATCCATGGTCACCAAAGCTAGAAAAAATGTTGGAATTTTTGATATTCCAGATTTATCGCAAAAGAAAGCCACTGAAGAGTTCCGCTTACAATTAAATGGGGCAGAATACATAAAGAACTATGAGGGCTTAGAACATCTTTATTATAGCAAATCTTGGTGGATATCATTGGCCAAGGAATTGGGTAAAGAGATTGAAATATTTCAAACTCCGGGGAACTATTATGAAAGCCTTAAATATAGATTTAATGTGATCATTAAAATATAAAGGCCAATATTAATATTTGTTTTTTTCGTTTTTTGTGAAATTCCTGTTTTGGATAAAATTGAAATATAGATTGTTTAAAGGTTCTATGTGAAATTTATAAAGGCAGAGATCAGCTATCTATATGCTGCCAGGAATGGTTGTTGACAATAGGCCTAGAAATTAATATTGCATATTGCAATATGCAATATTAATTTGTTGAAAGTTTTTTCAATCGTAAACGTTTCAATGCTGCAATTGCCGAACAGTTGGTACTTTACAATGATTACCTGTTTTCACACGGGGGTGCTACTAGACGGAGTCAGTTTATTGATCTGGAAAAAAAATATCTGGGTCCGCTACCTACGTCCACATATAATCTGAGGTACTTCAGGCGCGCAAAAGTGCAGAAAATATCCCATATCTACCTAAGTGTGGACAGGAACTATTACAGCGTTCCCCATCGCTATATCGGCCATCATGTAGAAGTTCAGTATAATAAAGAAACAGTGGAGGTCTTCTATAACTTTCAGCGGATAGCTAAACATCAGCGATCGTTCCGGCCGGGATCCTATACCACCCTCGGAGATCACATGCCTTCTTCCCATAAGGTCTACAACGACTGGAATCCGTTATACTTTGAGCAGCGGGCTTCGGCTATCGGTGCCTCTACCCTGGAATATATCCGAAGGCTTATTGCGCAGTACAATTACCCTGAACTGGCATACAAACAAGCGCAAGGAATACTCTCATATGCAAAAGCATATGGTGCTACACGATTGAATAATGCTTGCAAAAGAGCGCTTTTACATCACTGGGCATCCTATCAGACCATATCAAATATTCTGAAAAATGGACTTGACAACTGCATATTCCGGGGATGTTGGTTCTTCCCCACTTTTGGTGTCATGAAGGAGAATATACCACACGTTTCCTCAACAGATCAAACCCAGCTCTCCCGTACATCTGCCGCTTAATCGTTTTCAGTCTATTAACGTTTCCTTCTA